>Ga0302319_10002982_pt1 | contig 35873 bp, 35 predicted proteins | sample Bog_T0_2_FD_203319 | JGI IMG/M metagenome (GOLD analysis project Ga0302319, IMG submission 203319) | Peat permafrost microbial communities from Stordalen Mire near Abisko, Sweden - Bog_T0_2 | ecosystem: Environmental > Terrestrial > Soil > Wetlands > Peat | place: Sweden: Abisko, Stordalen Mire...
CCGCCCTAGAAGCTTGTAAGGCTTCTGTGCAACCACAACACTTCGCCCGCAAGCCGTTGGCACTGTATAGTGCGAAGCGGGCCTGCCCCGGCGCCGGGGCAGGCGACCGCCGCTTGCGGGGCCCCCGGCGCGGCCGAGTCGCCGCCGTAGGACGGATCGTCGGGGCGTGGCGCTAGGCTTCGCGCGATGCCGCTGGGACCGCTTGCCGTGACTGCCGTTCTCGCCGCGCTCGACTGGGGAGCGTGGGACTGGGCGACCAGCAGCAACCAGACGACGGCTGGACTGATCGCGGGTCTGCTGATGGCGCCGATCGCCGTCGCGTTCGCGTGGTCGCTGGCACGCGTCCTCGTCGCGCTCGCGCGCAGGGCGCTGGCGCGGCTCGCGAGCGGGCCGCGGGTCGTGCGCGCTGCGACCGCGCCGCGGGCCGCTGACGGTCCGTTTGACATCGAGGCGCAGAGCGACCGACTGGCGGCCTGAGCTACGGAGCCCTTGGGCCGGGCGATGCTAGCCTGGCGCTGTGTACCGGAGGCTGCGGATCATCGGCGTTCTGGCGGTTGCGGTCCTCGCGATCGCGATTCCGGCGCTCGCGAGCGGGGCGGGCAAAGCGGCAGTGGCGGGCGACGCCCGCTCGGCGATCGCCTGTCCCAACCAGCCGACCGGGAGCACGGGGACGCCGTCAACGACGCCGCTCGCCGCGTCCGCCAAACACTCCAAGTCGCGGCATCGCCGCCACAAGCGCAGTGCGAAGCACCACGTCAAAAGCGCGAGGAGCCGGAGAACGACGCTGTGCCCGTCTCCCTGCCCCGAGACGGGCGCGGCGGCTTGCAGGCCGAGCCCGTGCGTCGCCGCCGGCAGCGGTGTGCCCGGCGCGCCCAGCGGCGTGACGCGTGCCTGCCCGCCCATCCCGTGCGTCAGTCCCATCCCGGACGGCTCCCGCGAGACAACCGCAGTGACGACGACCTGCGAGCCGATCGGCTGCCCCGCGCCCTTAGTCGTTACCTCGGGCGCGCCGTCGGGCCCCACGGGGCCGACGAGCCCGTGCGAGCCGCCTCCATGTGCCTATGGCGCCGCAACTGGACCTAGTGGCTCGACGCCCAACTGCCTGCCGAGCCCATGCCCGCTCACGGCGAGCGCCGCCGACGCCGCGCCGGGCACGACGGGCGGCGCGGCGATGGGGGTGGTGGCGGCGGCGAGCTGTCCGCCGCTGCCCGAGTGTCCGCTGCCTGGGCCAAGCGCTCCCACGGCGCCTTCGGCCATCTACGCCTGTCCCGAGATCGCGTCGGGAGCGGCCGGCGGCTGAAGCCGGCGAGCCACCCGCGCACGATCGGTAGCGGCGACGCATGCCCGTCAATGCGAACAGCGGTCCGCCATGCCGACTCTTATCCGTCGCTTCAGGCGATATGCGAGAGTGACGCCGGGCCCGGCATCCCCCGGCCGGGCCCGCCCTCGCCTGCGAAATCGCACAGTGGGATAACGTGAATACGCGATGAGCGAGCGGCCAAAGATCCTCGTTGTCGACGATGAGCCGGCAGTACGGCAGGCTCTCTCACGCGCCTTCGCACTCGAGCTCTACGCAGTGGCTGTCGCGAGCGACGGGGGCGAAGCTCTCGAGGCGCTCGCGTCAGAGCGCTTCGACGCCGTCGTGCTCGACGTGATGATGCCCGGCGTGTCAGGTCTCGAGGTGTGCCGCCGGCTGCGCGCCAGCGGCGATCGCAGCCCGGTGCTGATGCTGACCGCGCGCGACGCGATCGACGACCGCGTCGCCGGCCTCGACGCGGGCGCCGACGACTATCTGGTCAAGCCCTTTGCGCTGCGCGAGCTGATGGCGCGAATGCGCGCGCTGCTGCGACGCCGCGATGACGACGGCACGTACAACGCTCCGCTGCTCGCGTTCGAGGACCTGGCGCTCGACTCGATCGCACACGAGGTGCATCGTGGCGAGCGTCGCCTCGAGCTCACGCGCACCGAGTTCGCGCTGCTCGAGCTGTTCATGCGCCATCCGCGGCATGTACTCAGCCGATCTACGATCTTCGAGCACGTGTGGGGCTACGACTTCGGAGCAGCGTCGAACACGCTCGGCGTCTACATGGGCTACCTGCGACGCAAGACCGAAGAGGACGGCGCCCCGCGGCTACTTCATACCGTCCGCGGCGTCGGGTACATCCTGCGGGCGCCATGAGCTTCCAGCGCCGCGTCACGCTCGCCTCCGCTGCCGCGGTGGCGGTCGCGGTGGCGATCGCGTCACTGGCCACCTATGTGCTGGTGCGCAACGAGCTCGATCGTCACATCAACCGCTCGCTGGGCTCGCTGGCGCACGCGTTCGTCGTGGCCGAGCGGATGATGCCGGCCAAGGCCCGCTCCAATAGCCCCTCCCCCGGCGTCGCGCCCTACCCCTACGGCGAGCTGCTGCTCCGCTTCCCCGACCGCCCCGGCGATGCCACAAACGTCGTGCAGCTCGTTACGAGCGCCGGGACGAGCTATCCGGACTTTCGAGGAACGGTGCTGCGCCTACCGGCAAGCGCGCGTGCTGCCGTCGCCGCGATCGCACGCGCTGGCAGCGGCTCGTTGACATTCGACGCGAGCTCCGACGGTGCTGACTTTCGGGCGCTGGCGACAGGCGTGGGGCCGGGCTACGCGGTGGTGGTCTCGCACTCGCTTGGCGACGTCAACTCGACGCTCAGCGAGCTGAGCCTGATCCTCGCGATCCTGACGCTCAGCGGCATCGCACTGGCGGCACTGCTGGGATGGTTCGTTGCCCGCACGGCGCTCGCGCCGGTGCGGCGGCTGACAGCCACCGTGCTGCACGTGACCGAGACGCGCGACCTCGGCGAGCGGATCGACGAGCGCCGCCGCGACGAGCTCGGCAGCCTCGCTCGCAGCTTCAACTCGATGCTCACCGTGCTGGATGAGACGATCAGCAAGCTCGACGAGTCTGCCCGTATGCAGCGGCGCCTCGTCGCCGACGCCTCACACGAGCTGCGCACGCCGGTGACGAGTGTGCGGACCAACATCGAGATCCTCGAACGTGCGAACGAGCTGCCGGCGGGGGAGCGAACCCGTCTGATCGCCGACGTCGTCGAGCAACTCGAGGAGCTCTCCGCCCTGATCAACGACCTGATCGAGCTGGCCCGCGAAGACGAGCACATCGACTCCCGCGAAGAGGTCCGTCTGGACGTCCTCGTCACCGAGGCGATCGAGCGGGCCCGCCGTCGTTCCCCGCAGGTGAGCTTCGAGGTCAGCCTCGATCCGACGCTGGTGAGCGGCGTGCCGTCGCGCCTGGATCGCGCGGTCAACAACCTGCTCGACAATGCCGTGAAGTTCGCCGGCACGGAGCACCCGATCGAGGTGCGCCTGCACGAGGGCGAGCTCGAGATTCGCGATCACGGGCCGGGCATCGACGCCGAGGACCTGCCGCACGTCTTTGATCGCTTCTTCCGTGGGGCGCGCTCGCGCGCGCGCCCAGGCAGCGGCCTCGGGCTGGCGATCGTGCGCCAGGTCGCCGAGCTGCACGCCGGCAGCGTCAGCGTGGACGCCGCGCCGGGGGGCGGCACGGTTGTTCGCCTGCGGGTGCCGGTGTCCACCTGGGCCGGCTAGCCGCGGGGCCCGACAGCGGCCCGCAGAGTCAGGCGTTCGGCTCTTCGCCGACGAGCCGCTTCAACAAGCAGTCCGCCGTAGCGGCCCTCCCCCGCCCGCACGGCGGCGTGCGTCAGCGCAGCGCGCCCCGGCCGGCCCTCTCGTAGCGACGCTCGGCGGCCTTGGACGTCGCGCTTGGATCGTGATGGCGTGGAGATGCGGAAGGCTCCGACCCAGCGAACGTAGATGCCGGCGTAGGCCCGGGAGGGCCGGAGCCCCTAGAACTCGACCACCTGCGGGCTGCCGTGGTAGGGGGCGAGCATCAGCGGACTTGAGAGCATGAAGTCGGCCGACGCGCGGTTGCAGGCGATTGGGATGTCGTATAGCACCGCGATTCGCAGCAGCGCCTTGACGTCGACGTCGTGCGGGTGGGCGGCCAGCGGGTCGGAGAAGAAGATCACGAGATCGATGCGTCCCTCGGCGATCGCCGCCCCGACCTGCTGGTCGCCGCCGAGCGGCCCGCTGAGGTAGAGGTTCACCGGCAGCTCCAGCTCGTCGGCGAGTAACTGGCCGGTTGTCCCGGTCGCAAAGAGCTCGTGCTGGGACAGCGTCGTGCGGTTGTACGTCGCCCATTCGAGCAGATCCGCCTTGCGGTGGTCATGCGCGATCAGCGCGATGTGCTTGTTGGTCCCCATCGAGGTCGTCTCAGGCATCGCGTTCGATTCTCGCAGCCTGGCCGCCCGGGCTCTTTCGACCGTGGGCCAAAGCTGAGTGGAGCGAGTGCGACAGCACGCCGGCTGGCGCCCCTACGGGTCGACGTGCACCGACCGCGCGGGACTCACAGTCGGCTGAAAGGGGTAGCCCGGAACGCCGCTCGCCGGGATCGCCATGCGGAAGGTGTAGGTGATCGGCTGCGTCGTGCGCTCGAAGGTGTAGCGGTAGCTGAACCGCCCGTCGCCGCTGGCCGCCGCCACCTCCGTGTAGATCATCCACCGGCTTCCTTCGAGATACTCGAGCGCCAGCGGCAGTCCGCCGCGGGGCTCATCGCCACCAGACACGCGCCCGCTGAAGGTGATCGTGTGACCGTTGGAGGTGCGCGCGGGCGAGATGCGCAGCGTGATAGCCGGTGTGACCAGCACGTCCACGCGCGCGCTCGCAGACACGCTCGCTTCGCCGGCGAACTCGCGGTAGCTGATCGTCACGTGACGCGAGCTGCCTGAAGCGAGGAGGTAGACGAAGGATCCGTCGGCCGCCGTGCGGATGACGGCGAGCCGGCGGGCGGTCGCCCCCGCCGCTTGAGCTATCGCGACCTGGAGGGTCGCGTTCCCCACCGCCACGCCGGCGCAGTGCAGGGAGCCCCGCAGTGCGACCGAGTGCCCGAGCGCAATCGTGACGCTCGCGCGCCCGTCGATGCGTGCCCGCAGCCGCGCGTGAGCGCACGCTCCGCTCCCGTTCGCAACCCGTTTCGTCGCCGTCGCGGCCGGCGGGGTCGCGGCCGCCGCCGAGCCGCCAGGCGCGGGACCGGTCGAGCCGGTTGCGTCGGCGATCAAGCGCGAGGGCTCGCTCGCGGCTTCGCTTGCCCCGCCCGGGCCGGCAGCGCTGACGAGGACGCGCACGCGAAGGTAGTCGTCGGCGGCCGCGAGCTTGAGGCTCGCCCCGGACGCCCCCGCGATCGCCTCGCAGCCGAGCCCGTCGGCATCGCAGAGCTCCCACTGAAAGGTGTAGCTCAGCGGGCCTCCCGACCACTGGCCGGGCTGTGCGGTGAGCGTCGCGCCTTCCCGTGTCGAGCCGATTATCGACGGCAGGCTGCCTGTCTGGAGTGCGGGGCCCGCGGGCTGACTGGCGTAGCCGTTGGCGTCCAACACGACGCCCGAGAGTGTCGAGAGCGCGCTCGTCGAGCCGTCAGCGTCGGTTGCGGTGACTGACACGGCGAGCTGGCGGTAGTCATCCGCCGCCGTGACGGTGTAGGCCGGCGCCGTGGCACCCGCGATCGGTGTGCAGCCGGTGCCCTGCGCCGTGCAGCGCTCCCACTGGTAGGCGTAGCCGGTTGGCGCGGGTGACCAACTGCCGGTGCCGGCGACCAGGGACTGGCCCTGCTGAGCGTCGCCGAAGACCTGCGGCATCCCGCCCTGGGGCGCGTTGTCGGTCTCGATCGTTCCGCTCCAGACCGTCGCGACGTTGCCGGCGGCATCAGACACGCTGACGACCACGCTGTGCGCCCCGTCGGACAGGGAGCTCGTGTCGAGCTCGAGCGTGCCGCTGCCGGCGAGCAGGCAGGGAACCGCCCAGTCGAAGCGCAGCACCCCGGACTGATCCCCGTCGGAGCCGGGTCCGTCGATCGGGGTGCAGCGCCCGCCGTCGGCGTCGATCGCTTGACTGGCGACCGTCACGCCATCAACCGCGAGGACCCCCGAGTAGAGCCCCGAGCCGCCGTCGGCGGCGTCGAAGGAGATCTCCGCGCGGCCCGCGAGGACGCCGGGCGCGACAAGGCTGCCGCTGACGTTGTCCGCAGTCGGGGCGCTGTCGTCCTCGAGCGTCACGACCATCGCGTACAGGTGGTTGCTCGCGATGCAGGGATCGCCACCCAGCTCGGGGCAGACCGCGCCGCCGCCGGCTGGGCAGGTCAAGCCGCCGCCGCAGGAGGCGATGCCCTCGATCGCGGATACGTTCGTCAGACCGCCGAAGCTGCGCAGGTTGGCCGCCGCGAACTCGACCAGTGGCCCGGTTCCGCTCGACGAGCAGCCGAACGGTTGGGCGCAGTCGTCAAGGACGCTCACCGATCCGTCAGGGGAGACCGCGTCGACCACATCGATCGGCGCCTGATACGGCGCGAACGGTCCGGCGGAGAGGGCTCGGTATACCTGCGCGGCGGTGATCGTCGTGCCCGCCGGAGCCTGGAAGCGCCAGGCGGCCTGATCGCTCGCCGGGTGCGGCGCGACGCCGTCGAGGGTGGCGTAGAGGTAGCCCGCCGGGCCGCAGCCCTGATAGACGCCCGCCAGGGCGAAAGCGCCGACGGACGGGAACGAGACGCCGTCGGTTGGTGCGGTCCAGCCGGTGACCGGGTCGTGGCAGATCGCGACCTCATAGGTGCCAGCGTGCGCGACCGCCACATTCAGCGCGCACGCGAAAGCGAGCACCAGACCCATCCTTGAGATCGCGCGTCCAGCCTTGAACATCGCCTGCTCCGTCCTCGACCATCGCCATCACCGTTCACCGGCCTGATCCGACAGGCGGGCCTCCGGCGGGACAGTGGGGGCGACAGTATGTGGCATGCGCACCCGGACGGCGCGGGCGTGCGCCCAATTGCTCGCAAATTGCGGGGGTTCGGCGAGGTCTTGCGCGGGGTGCGGCGCCCGACGGTCCTCCGGCGCGGCTGGAAGCCGCGCGGCTGGGGGGAAGCGTTACGGCTTGCTGCCGAGCTCCAGGACCGCCAGGAAAGCCTCCTGGGGCACCTCAATGCGCCCGACGCGCTTCATCCGCTTCTTGCCCTCCTTCTGCTTCTCGAGCAGCTTTCGCTTGCGCGTGATGTCGCCGCCGTAGCACTTCGCGATCACGTCCTTGCGGAACGCCTTGACCGTCTCGCGCGCGATCACGTGCGAACCGATCGCCGCCTGGATCGGCACGTCGTACTGCTGGCGCGGGATCTTCGTGCGCAGCCGCTCGGTCAGCATCTTGCCGAGCTCGTAGGCCTTGTCGCGGTGCACGATCATCGAGAGCGCGTCGACCGTGTCGCCGCCGAGCAGCACGTCGAGCTTGACGAGGTTCGACGGCACCATCCCGGTGACCTCATAGTCCAGCGACGCGTAGCCGCGCGTGCGCGACTTCAGCTGGTCGAAGAAGTCGATCACGATCTCCGCCAGCGGCAAATCGTAGGTCAGCTGCACGCGCTCGGGCGAGAGGTAGTGCATCCCGGCGTGCGTGCCGCGCCGCTCGCGGCACAGCTCCATCACCACGCCGATGAACTCCTTGGGCGCGATGATCGTGGCGCGGATCATCGGCTCACGGATCTCGGCGATGGCGGCCGGGTCCGGCATGTCGGAGGGGTTGTGCACGACGACCTCCTCACCGCTCGTCAGCGTGACCTCGAAGCCCACCGACGGCATCGTCGCCAGCAGCTCGAGGTCGTACTCACGCTCAAGGCGCTCGCGCACAATGTCCATGTGCAGCAGGCCGAGAAAGCCGGCGCGGAAGCCGAAGCCGAGCGCGTCCGAGCTCTCGGGCTCCCAGGACAGCGCCGCGTCGTTGAGGGTCAGCTTCTCGAGCGCGTCACGCAGCTCGGGGAAGCGCTCGGAGTCGATCGGGAAGAGACCGCAGAAGACCATCGGCTTGACATCGCGGTAGCCGGGCAGCGGCTCGAGCGCAGGATTGACCCGCGTCGTCAGGGTGTCCCCTACGCGCAGCTGGGTGACGTCCTTGATGCCGGTGATCAGGTAGCCGACCTCGCCGGCCGCCAGCTCCTGGACGGGCGCCATCTGCGGTGAGAAGAAGCCGATCTCGTCAATCTCGGCGTGGCTGGCGCCCACCATCGTGCGAATCGCCTCGCCCTTGCGGAAAACGCCGTCGACGACGCGGACGTAGGCCACGACGCCGCGGTACTGGTCGAACTCGGAGTCGAAGATCAGCGCGCGGGCCGGCGCGTCGGGGTCGCCCGCCGGCGGCGGGATCCGCTCGACGATGCGCTCGAGCACGTCGGTCACCCCCGCGCCGGTCTTGCCCGAGATCAGCAGGATGTCGTCGACCGGCTCGCCGATCAGGTCGGCGATCTCGTCGGCGACGCGCTCGGGCTCGGCTCCGGGCAGGTCAATCTTGTTGAGCGTCGGGATCAGCTCAAGCCCCGCCTCGACCGCCATGTAGGTGTTGGCGAGGGTCTGCGCCTCGACTCCCTGTGAGGCGTCGACCACGAGCACGGCGCCTTCGCAGGCGGCGAGCGAGCGCGACACCTCGTAGCTGAAGTCGACGTGTCCGGGCGTGTCGATGAGGTGCAGCTGGTAGGTCTCACCGTTGCGCGCCGCATACTGGACCCGCACCGCCTGGGCCTTGATCGTGATGCCGCGCTCGCGCTCGAGGTCCATCGAATCGAGCACCTGCGCGCGCATCGCCCGCGCGTCGACCGTGTGGGTCAGCTCGAGAATGCGGTCCGCGAGCGTCGACTTGCCGTGGTCGATGTGGGCGATGATGCAGAAGTTGCGGATGTGGGCTTGGTCAGCCATCTCGCAAGTAGATTACGGTGCGCATCCCAGTCCGCCGCCCCTGCGGCCGCCAGCGCAATGTCCAGACCGATCCCCCGAGACGAGGCCCTCGCCCTGCTGGCGGACTGGGTGAGCGCCGCGCCCCTGCGCCGCCACTGCCTGGCGGTCGAGGCGGCGCTGCGCGCCTACGCGCGCCGCGACCCCCCGTTGCGAGGGGCAGCCGGCGCCGACGTGGAGCTGTGGGGCGTCACCGGGCTGCTGCACGACGCCGACTACGAGCGCTACCCGGACATGAGCGTCGGGCACCCTCGGATGATCATGGCCGAGCTCGAACGCCTCGATGCGCCACCCGAGATGGTTCGCGCGATTGCCTCGCACGCCGATTATCTCGGCGTGGCCCGCGAGTCGCCGCTGGAGCTGACGCTGCACGCGGTCGATGAGCTGAGCGGATTTCTCGTCGCCTGCGCGATGGTGCGACCCGAGGGCATCGCCGGACTGACGCCCAAATCGGTGCGCAAGAAGCTCAAGCAGCCGTCATTTGCGGCCGCCGTCAACCGTGAGGAGCTGCAGAGCTCCGCCGATTCGCTCGGCGTCCCGTTCGACGACCATGTCGCCTTCGTGATCGCCGCGCTCGAGGGGCAAGCGCAGGAGCTCGGCCTCACAGGCCAAGCGCACGCGTGATCTCCGGCGCCGCGAGCGAGGGCACGACCCGGCTCGCGCCGCTGAGATCGACGCCCGGGACCGACGGCACGGCGATCGTGTAGCACCCCGCCGCGACGGCGGCCGCGATGCCGGTCGGGGAGTCCTCGAGCACGAGCGTCCGGCCCGGCTGCGTGCGCAGCGCCGCACATGCGGTCAGGTAGATCTCCGGTGCGGGCTTGGGGTGCGTCACGACATCAGCTGTGAGGATCGACGCAAACGTGCTCTGCTCGATCCCGGCGGTCTCGAGCGCGCGGTCCACCAGCACGCGTGGCGAGTTGGAGGCCAGGCCCAGCGGTATCCCGGCGTCGTGCAGGCGGGCGATCAGCTCGAGCGCGCCGGGGCGCGGCGGCGCATCGCGCCCAAGCTCCTCGAGCACGATCGTTGCGAGCTCCATGATCAGCGCCGTCCCCTCTCCCGGCGCGTCGAGGATCAGCTCGAGCGCGGCCGCGGCGGCCTGCGGCGAGGAGCCCAGCATGTCGCGCTTGTGCTGCGCGGTGAACTGGAGGCCATGACGCTCGAACAGGGCTTCCTGGGCCCGCGTCCAGGACTGCTCGGTGTCCAGCAGCAGCCCGTCGTTGTCGAAGACCACGGCGTCGCAGCGGCGCTGGGCGCTGTGTTCGGGCACGACGCCACCCTACCTATGAGCGCCCGAAGCGCGCGAGCACCAGCGCGCGCACCTGTCCGGCTTCCGGGATCCCCATCCGCAGCACGGCTTGCATGTAGACGAAGCCGCCGGCGCCGGCGGCGCCGACGACGGACGCCAGCTGGGCGGGCAGGGTGCGGCCCAGCACTCGGTCGAGCAGGTACCAGACGATCCAGGACACGGCCGCCAGAAGGACCGACGCGGCCGTTATGCGCGCCGTGATCATCGTCGTCTGGCGTCCCTCGAGGCGATTGTTGAAGCCGGTACGCAGGCGGCGAAGCTGCAACGCGGTCATCAGCGCGTTGGCCACGAATGTGCCGATCACGAGCCCCGCGATCCCGAGCGGCTTGTACAGGGCGACTGACACGACGATGTCGACGGCGATGTTCATCGCCGCAAGACCGGTCGGGATCCAAGGGCGCTTGAGCGCGAAGAAGGTCCGTGTGAGCAGCAGATTCAGGCCTCCAAACGGCAGGCTGAATGCGAACCAGAAGAGTGCTATCGAGGTGAAGTGGGTCGAGGTGGCGTTGAACACCCCCCCGTGCTGATAGAGGAGCCGCACGACCGGCGTTGCGAGGACCATGAGAAATGCCGAGGCGGGGATCAGCAGCAGGTTGATCTGGCGCATCCCGATCGCCAGCGCCCGGCGCATGCCGCCGGCGTCGCGACGGGACGCCTGGCGGCTCAGCGTCGGAAACAGAACGGTCGCGACCGCCACGCTGAACATGCCCTGCGGAAGCATGTAGATACGAAACGCGTAGTTGATCGCCGCCGGCGCCTGCGAGTTGACCAGCGTGCCAAAGACCGAGTTGATCAGCCCGTCGAGGTTCGTGATCCCGAGGCCGATCGTGACCGGCACCATCAGCAGGAAGACCTGGCGCACGCGCGGGTCATGCCAGTCGATCTGAAAACCCAGGCGGAAGTCGATCTGCTGCAGCGCGCCGGCGGCCATCAGGAGCTGAACGACGGTCGCCGCGAGGATCGCGATCGCGTAGGCGTAGATCCCGTGATCTCCACTGTTGCCGGGGCCGAACTGCGGGCGCAACACGACGACCAGCACGATGATCACGATGTTCCAGACCAGCGGCGAGATCGCCGCGATTGAAAACCGGTCGTAGGACTGCAGGATCCCGACCAGCAGCCCGTTCAGACCGAGCAGCAGCACGACGGGAAACAACACCTGTGCGAGGCCGGCGGTCAGCGAGCCCGACACGCCGCCCGAGAAGATGAAGATCGGCATGATCGCGTGGGCGGCGAGGATGAAGAAGGCGGTGATCGCGCCGAGGGCGATCAGCATGATCCAAAAGACGGTCGATGCGAGCCGGAAGGCCTCCTTCTTGCGCCCCTCCTGGAGCAACTCCGTGAATACCGGCACGAAGGCCGCCGACAGCGCGGCGTTCGCGAACAGATTGCTCACCAGGTTGGGTACCTGGAAGGCGATCGTGAACGCCGAATACCATGAGCCGGTGCCGAAAAAGCGCGCGGCGATGATCTCGCGCGCCAGCCCCGCGACTCGCGAGAAGCCCGTGGCGATCGAGAAGATCGCGGTGTTGCGCGCGACGTGACCTGCCGGGGGCGTCGCCCGCCCCTGCTCTGCGACGGGAGTCGAAGCGGCCAAGGCCGCTATAGTACGGCGCCGCGCGGTCTTCACCGCGAATCAACCATGGCCAACATCGCCTCACAGAAGAAGCGCATCCTCCGTGCCGAGCGCGAGCGGCTCGAGAACCGCCGTCACACCTCGGCGATCAAGACCTACTTTCGCCGGCTTGAGGCCGCGGTCACCGAGGGCGAGGCCGAGAAGGTCGCAAGTGAGCACCGCACCCTGGTCTCTGCGATCGACAAGGCGATCAAGACCGGGGCGCTGCACCGCAACACCGGCGCGCGCAAGAAGTCCCGCGCCGCGCGCATCGTGCGCCCACCTGCCGAGAGCTAAGCGGCTATCGCGCCCAGCGCGCGCACAGCGAGCGTGTCGGCGTCGAGCGTCGAGCCGCCGCGGCTGTCGAGCTCGAGGTCGGCGAGCACGGCGATAGCGCGTCGCAGCGAGCCGACGTCGGTGCGCGCCACGTCGGCGATGAACGCTGTCGCCGCCTTCGGCGGCATGCGCAGTTCGCCGCGCAAGGCGCTCGGCGGCGTCCCCGCCTCGAGCCGCGCCGCGACGCCGAGCGCTTCGCGCAGGCGCCTCGTCACCCAGTAGGTGAGCGACTCGACGCGCTCGCCCTGCGCTCTCAGCGCCAGGTAGATGCGGGTCGCGGCAGCGGTATCGCGGGCAACGACGGCGTCTGCCAGAGTCCACGCCTTGCGCTCCGCGCTGCGCCCGACCCGCTCGGCCACGCCGTCTGCGTCAAGGCGCGACCCCGGCCCGCATTCGAGCGCGAGCTTCTCGATCTCCCGGGCGAGACGCGCCTGGCGGCTGCCGACGATCGCCACAAGCGTGCGCGCGCCCTGCTGATCGAGCGCCAGCCCGGCCGCGGTCGCCTGCGAGCGAACCCAGGCCGGCAGGTCCCACTCCTTGACCGCCATCTCGGCCGCCACGTCGCCGCCCGCCTGCACGACAGCACGGTGCAGCCCCGCCGGCGCCTTGGCGCGGCCCTCCTCGCGCGCGAAGAAGGCGATCGTGGTGTCGTCCGGCATCGACTCAAGCAGTGGCGCGAGGTGACTCGCGACCTCCTCCTCCTTCCAGCGCTCGGCGCCGTCGACGATGATGAAGCGCCGGCCGATCGCCAGCGTCAGCGCGCCGAGCAGCGCGGCAGCCGCGGCGGCCGTTGCGTCGGCGCCCTCGAGCAGCTCGAGGCACCCGGCTCCGCCGTCGCGTTCCGCCATCGTCCGCAGCCGCGCACGCCGCTCACCGATCCGTCCGTGGTCGTCCCCGTGGATCAGATATGCGGGCTTGAAGTTCGCCATACCCTGAGGCTAGCGGCCGCGGCGGCCGCCGCCGCCGCGCGTCCTACTGCGAACGCGCCCTGCCGATCGGCGTGGAGGTGCCCTGGGCGTTCAGCCAGGCGCCGGCCACCACGATGATCGTCAGCACCACGTCGAGCACGAACCCGAAGCCGAAGTTCCCGACGTGGGCGAAGAACTTGATGGCCAGCACGAGCGCCACCACGCCGGCAGCGGCTGTGCGTGTCATGTCGCGCCCGAGATTGGTGGTCGGAATCACCGTCGCCGGGCTGAACCGCGCGAGCGACAGGTCCACGACGACGGCGAGCGTGACGATCAGAGCCAGGATTCCCCAGATCGCGTAGGGCGCCGATGTGGCTGCGATGGAACCGCCGGCGAGCGTGGTGCCGTCGACCGTGACGCTCGGGTAGCTGTACCAGCCGAAGATCAGGAGGCTCAGGATGAGCAGGATCCCGCCGCCGCCCACCATCCAGTCCTCACGGCTCAGTTTCGCGAAGTCCACGTCCCCTCCTTAGTTGCACATCCAGCGTTGGCTGAGCATACGGGGCCACCTGGACGTTGGCAGCGACCGATCGACCGCCCGGGTCCGCCCTATTTCACGACGATGTTGACAAGTTTCCCAGCCACGACAACGACCCTGACGATCTCCTTACCGGCGATATGCGCAACCACGTTGGGCGCCGTCAGGGCGAGCTCCTTCAGCTCCTCCTCGCTCGCGGCGCTGCTCGCGCTGACGCGGTCGCGGACCTTGCCGTTGACCTGGCAGACCAGCTCGAACTGGTCTCGTAGAAGCAGCGCCGGATCGGCCGACGGCCACGGCACCTGCCAGACCCGCTCGCCGGTCAGCAACTGGTAGGCGTCGGCGCCGGCGTGAGGAGCGAACGGAAACAGCAGGGAGGCCGCGGTCGCGACGGCGAAGCGCAGCACGCCCGGGCCAACCTCGCTGCGCAGCCTGTAGCACTCGTTGGTCAGCTCCATCACCGCCGCGATCGCCGTGTTGAACGCGAAGCGCCCTTCGAGCTCCCCGGTCACCTTCTCGATCGCCCAATGTGCTTTGCGCAGCAGGTCCAGCTCAGCACCTGCCGGTTGCGCCGGCGGTTGGGCGGGTTCGGTGCTCGCGGCCGTCTCAGCGGCCAGCCGCCAGAGCCGGGCGATGAAGCGGTGCATGCCCTCGACGCCGGCGTCTGACCAGTCGGCGTCCTGCTCCGGCGGGCCTACGAAGAGGATGTAACAGCGGGCGGTGTCGGCGCCGAGGCGACTGACGATCGTCCGCGGTGAGACGACGTTGCCGCGCGACTTGGACATCTTCGCGCCGTCGCGCGTGATCATCCCCTGCGTGAACAGCGCTGCGAAGGGCTCCTGGAAGGAGAGGTGGCCGAGGTCCGCGAGCGCCTTGATGAAGAAGCGCGAATAGAGCAGGTGCAGGATCGCATGCTCGACGCCGCCGATGTACTGGTCGACAGGCATCCAGCGCTGCAGTGCCGCCGGATCCCAGGCCGCCTCGTCGTTGGCGGCGTCGCAGTAACGCAGGTAGTACCAGGAGGAGTCGACGAAGGTGTCCATCGTGTCGGTCTCCCGGCGCGCCGGCCCGCCGCAGATCGGACAGCTCGTCGCCACCCACTCCTCAGCCGCGGCCAGCGGCGAGCGGCCTTTCGGCGCGTAGTCCTTGACCTCGGGCAAGAGGACCGGCAGCTGGTCTTCCGGCAGCGCCACGATGCCGTGCTCGGGGCAGTAGACGACCGGGATCGGGCAGCCCCAGTAGCGCTGGCGTGACACCAGCCAGTCGCGCAGGCGGAAGCTGACGACGCCGCGCCCGCGGTCGTCCTCGGCGAGCCAGGCGATGATCTTCTCCTTGGCCTCGGTGCCCGTGAGCCCGTCGAAGCGCGGGTCGGAGTTGACAAGCGGTCCGGGGCCGGTGTAGGGCAACTCGCCGCCCGCCGGGTCGCCGATCACCCGCCGCACGGGCAGCCCGAAGGCGGTTGCGAACTCGAAGTCGCGCTCGTCGTGCGCGGGCACCGCCATGATCGCCCCGGTGCCGTACTCCAGCAGCACGTAGTCCGCGACGAACATCGGGATCTCCTCGCCGTTGACCGGGTTGCGCACGCTGCGCCCCAGCGGCACGCCGGTCTTCTGCTTGCCCGCGGCGCCGCGATCCTGCCCCGGCGAGGCGAGCGCCTGCGAGATGTACGCGTGCACCGCCGCTTCGTGCTCGGTGCCGGCGGCGAGCACCGCGATATCGGGGTGCTCGGGCGCCATGACGAAGAACGTCGCGCCGAAAAGCGTGTCCGGCCGCGTTGTGAAAACGGGATAGTCGATGCCCAGCTCCTCGCAGCGGAACATCACCTCGGCGCCCTCCGAGCGGCCGATCCAGTTGCGCTGCATCGTCTTCACGTGCTCGGGCCACTCGATCGTCTCGAGGTCGTCCAGCAACCGCTGCGCGTAGTCGGTGATCCGCAGGAACCACTGCTCGAGCTGGCGCAGCTCGACCTGTGCACCGCAGCGCTCGCAGTGACCGTCGATCACCTGTTCGTTGGCCAGCACGGTCGCGTCGTGGGGACACCAGTTGACCGCGGCCTCCTTGCGGTAGGCAAGACCGGCCTTCAGCAGCTGCAGGAAGATCCACTGGGTCCAGCGGTAGTAGCGAGGCTCGTGCGTGCCGAACTCACGCGACCAGTCGATCGAGATGCCCCACTCGCGGAACTGCTCCTGGAACGACGCGATCGACTCGGCGGTCGAGTGGCTCGGGTGCACGCCGGTGTTGATCGCGTGGTTCTCGGCGGGCAACCCGAAGGCGTCGTAGCCCATTGGGTGCAGCACCTGGCGGCCCTGGCGGCGGCGGAAATGGGCGATCGCGTCGCCGACCGAGTAGCACTTGAGGTGCCCGATGTGCGGCTCGCCGCTCGGGTAGGGAAGCATCTCCAGCACATACGTGGTCGGGGCCCCACCGCTGTTGGGGACCTCCCAGGTTTTCTCGGACTCCCAGACCGCCTGCCAGCGGGGCTCGATCTCGGCGTGGTCGTAGACGTGCTCGCTCATCAGAGGTCCAGAGTATTTGCTCGCGCAGCTGCAAGGTGCTGCGGTCGCGACGCAGGCCCGCTGCCGCGTCGCCGAGTACGCCTTGCATATCCTCCGCGCCGGATGAGTGCGATGTTCGAGCTCGCGAGCCGCCGCCGCGCGAAATGGGCGATCGCCGCGATCTGGCTGATCGTGGCGGCGGCGGCCGGATCGGTTGCGGGGCGTTTCCAGAGCGCCCAGAAGAACGATACGACGTCCTATCTCCCAGGCGACGCGGAGTCTGTGCGCGCGCTGGATGCGATCAACCGCGCGAGCGGCGGCGCGGAGATCACCAGCACGGTCGTGGTGTTCGCCCGCGCCGGAGCGCTGACCGCGGCCGACCTGACGGCAATCGAGTCCGACAAGCGGACGCTCGACACCCGCCTGCCCGCGGACACGATCCCCGCCGTGGGGCCGATTCGCTCCCGCGACGGCGAAGCCGCGTTGCTGGATCTCTACCTGCGCCTGCACGGGTCGACCAAGCTGCTGGACAGCGACGTCACGCTGATCAAACGAGCCGTGCACACAAGCGCGCCGCCTGGCCTTGAGGCCAAGGTCACCGGTCCGGGCGGCATCTCCTACGACGCGAGCCAGGTCTTCAAGTCGATCAACGGGAAGCTGCTGCTGGTCACCGTGCTGCTGGTCTTCGTGCTGCTGATCCTGATCTACCGCAGCCCGATCTTCTGGGCGATTCCGCTGCTGTCGGTCGGCCTCGCCGAGGCGATCGCCGAGGGCGTCGGCTACCTCCTTACACAGCTCGGCGTGACGATCAACTCGCAGTCGGCGGGCATTCTGACCGTTCTGGTCTTCGGCACAGGGACCGACTACGCGCTCCTGCTTGTCGCGCGCTACCGCGAGGAGCTCCGCCACCACGCGAGTCCCCGCGACGCCATGCGCGTCGCGCTACGCCGCGCCGGACCGGTGATCTTCGCCAGTGCGTCGACGGTGATCCTGGCGCTGCTTTGCGTGCTCGCCGCCGAGGTCAACAGCACGCGCGGCCTGGGGCCAATCTCGGCGATCGGTGTCGCGCTGGCGATGGTGTCCACGCTCACCCTGCTGCCGTCGCTGCTGTTGATCGTCGGCCGCCGCGCGTTCTGGCCCTTCGTCCCGCTGCACGGCTCGAGTGGCGCCGACGCCACCCACGGCCCGTGGCGGCGTGTCGCCGAGGTGGTCGGCCGGCGTCACCGTCTGATCGGCGCAGGGACAATCGCGCTCCTGGCGCTGCTGTGCATCGGCCTGACGAGCCTCGACACCAACCTCAGCGGCAACGATGCCTTCACGGGCGTGGTCGAGTCCGAGCAGGGGCAGACCCTGCTCGACCGCCACTTCCCGCCCGGCGCCAGCTCGCCGCTGCAGATCGTCGTGCCCTCGGCGGCGCGCGTCGCCGCAGTCCGAACGGCCATCGCCGCGGCTCCGGGAGTCAGCAGGGCAGCGGGGGCTCTGAGCACGACGCTCGTGAGCCCGGTCACCGGCGTCGCCGTGTTCACCGCGGCGCTCAGTGTGGACCCGACGAGCCAGCGGGCTATGGCACTGATCGCTCCGATCCGCAGGCTGGCCAAGGCGGCCGGCGGAACCGGCACGCTGATCGGCGGCGCGACCGCCCAACAGCGCGACCTGCATGTCGCGGCGGCCCGCGACGACCGCGTGATCGTGCCGCTGATCCTGCTCGTCGTCATGCTCGTGCTCGGTGTGCTGCTGCGCTCGCTCGTCGCCCCGGTCCTGCTTGTCGCGACAGTGATCTTCTCCTACGCTGCTGCGCTCGGTGCCGGCGCGTTCGCCTTCAGCCACATCCTCGGCTACGCCGGCGAGGATCCGTCGCTGATCCTCTTCAGCTTCCTCTTCCTGGTCGCGCTCGGCTGCGACTACAACATCTTCCTGATGGCTCGCGCCCGAGAGGAGTCCGCGTCGGGCGACACCCGCGGCGGCATGCTGCGCGCGCTCTCGGTAACCGGAGCAGTGATCACCTCGGCCGGCATCGTGCTCGCCGGCACCTTCTCGGCGCTTGCCTCGCTCCCTCTCGTCGCCTTCGCCGAAGTCGGTTTGGTGATCGCCTTCGGCGTGCTGCTCGACACCTTCCTCGTGCGCACGGTGCTCGTGCCCGCCCTCGTGATGGACCTCGACAAGCGCGTGTGGTGGCCGTCGACGCTGTCGCGTCGGCGCGAGCGTTGACCGCGACCCTCGGGCCGCGCATTTCGGGACGATCAGCTTTCCCGCCGCTAAGATTCGTCTCGCACCGCGCGGGGCTATAGCTCAGCTGGGAGAGCGCTTGCATGGCATGCAAGAGGTCGTCGGTTCGAGCCCGACTAGCTCCACTGTAAATGGCCTGCAAAACGGCAGGTTTGGACGGGCAGCCGCCGGGGTGTGGAAGCGGTCGGGCGTCTTTATCGAAGCGCTGGCCCCGGACGCGGATCCTTTCGGGCCTCCCCCACGCAGCGGATTCAGCCGGACTGCCGGATCTCCCGCCTGCTGTGCAACGGGTCTAAATTGGGACTTCGGGCCACGAAGATCGCGCGCGATCCAGCCTACCGATGATCTTTACAACCGACCCACGCTGCCCTTTGCGCGACCGGAGCCCTCGGTCAGCGCTCGCTTTGGCGCCGGTCGCAGTGCCTGGTCGCGCGGGAGCGACGCGCTCGCTCATCGTCCGCAGGGGTGAGCGGGCGGGCTCGTGCCTCGGAGTGTCTGTATCTCACGGTTCATCCGTGCGCTCGCAGTGCTTGGGCGTACCATTCCCATGCGTCTGACCTGCCCGCGTTCGCTGCGCGGCGAGCGTCGGGCCAGCCGTTGATGATGCCGACGAGGTCCCAGTAGCGGAACACGCGGCGGTCGGTGAACGCGTCGATCCGTTCGGCGAGCGCGATTCGGTCCCCGGCGTCCGGCATTGATGCCTCGACGCGCTCGATGACCGCGAGCGCCTCTTTGGAGGCAGGATCGATGCCCGCACGCACGGCAGCGCCCGCCTGCTCGCTGACCGCTTCAACCGGCAGATGGGCGCCTTCGGGTTCAGCCGCCTCGATCCGTCCCGGCCCGACCATGCGGCGGCTCGCCTCGATGTAGTGAGGGTCACGCAGCAGCTCGACGAGCTCAACCCAGGCCGCAACCTGCTCGGCGCTTGGATCATCAGGCAGATCTGGCGCTCCCAAACGCAGCCGGTCGGCCACCGGGTTTGGTTCACCGTCGAAGACGGCATCAAGGTAGTCGTCGAGAATGCGACGGCGCTCCTCGACGTTCAGTTTGGTCAGGGATGTCATCAGCTCCAGCTCCTTCGGTTCGGTGGATCGGGCGACCGCGCGCAGCACCGCCAGCTGCAGCCGCAGTGTGCGGATCTGAGCGTCGATCGCGCTCGCGTGTGCCGTGGCAACCTCAGCGAGCGAGACCTCCGCGGCAAGTACTCGTTTAACGTCCTGCAGTCCAACGCCGAGCTCGCGCAGCGTCCGCACAAGCCGCGCGCGCGCCACCGTGTCAGCAGCGAACAACCTGTACCCGGCTTCGCTGCGTCCCGCTTCCGGCAGCACCCCCGCGTCCGCATAGAAGCGCAGGGTCCGCACCGACAACCCGCTACGCGCTGCAAGCTCGCCGATCGTCATGCCACCCATCATCAGCCCTCCACCAAGTGGAAAGTCAAGCGCGATCGCTTCATCCCGGTTCTCGCGGTGGGGCTCGTTGTCGGCTCCGGTTCCCGAGCCGAAGGTCTCAGGTCGGCGAGTCGCCGGTCTTCCGCGCGAGCGATCGACGAAAGCCATCTGAACCCCTCTTCGAACCCCTCCGCCATGCCGCCGAAACCCGCCCACACATTGACGATCCAACGGACCGGCCGCTCGAACTCCAGGTCGTCAGACTGCTCCACACCGTCAGCTTGCCAACGGCTCCGCCTTGCTGTCGGTCATCGCGCTGAGCGGCACTCAAGCGCCGCGGGTGTGTGGGCCGTCAACGCCGTGCGCGAGCGAGATCGACCGAGGATGGCCATGGGATTTCCCGATCCCAGACTCAACCCGGGGAGTGCGCCGGGGCCGGTGGCTCGCGCGCAGCTTTCGGTGGCGAACCCGAGCGAGTAGCGTGCCGCGGATGATCAACGATGAAACTGGCGAGCCCGTGTGCGACCACTGTCAAGGCGCGCGAACCGTAGCCCCCGCAATAAGCGAGGGACAGGCGCGTACGATGGGTTGGCTCGTAGACGGGAAGGCAAACGTCCACATCTGCCCGCAATGCAAGCCCGGTAATTAACCAACGCGCTCTGGGCGCTGGTTCTAGCGATCTAGCGCGCGCCAGTATCTGAGCACGGTCCGGCGCGCCTGGGCCGTGCCACTGAACCCACGCGGCGCGGGCTCGCTGCTGCGTCTCTCGCGTACCGACGGGCGGAGGCAGGGCGGAGGGGAGCATCATGCGTGGCGTGCTGGCTCCTCTGCTCGTAGACGTGTCCCCGATATCGCGAGCGTCATGGAGCGGCGACTGCCCAGCAGGGCCGTGATGACCTCGCCGACTCGATCAAGGGCCTTCGCATTCGCAGCGGAGTCGAGACGGTGTCCCACGGCGCGGGTATGTCACGTTCGAGCCGGTCGAGCCGCTTGAACGACCGCCGCCGGGTCCCGAATGGCTTGCCGACGACCGGTCGAAGTGGAGCGTCATGTACCACCCGGGTCGAGGTCGGCAATGGCTAGCCAAGGTGCCGCGCAAGCGCTGGACGATCATTGCGCAGGAGATCGACGGAAGGATCGTCGAACTTACGCTCTGACCCGGGAATGCTGTCGCTGGTCGCGCAACGCAACCGCGCATGGCGGTGACGCACGTCGGTACCGGTGAGTAGGCTTCGCTCAGAATGTTCAAGTGGCTCTCGCGGGGTGCACGTACTGAGAAGCCCGAGGCTTCGGCGTCGCGAGATCCCGTCGCTGACGCGGTGTTGAGCGTCGACGCGCTGGGGCGACTGCCAGAGGACCTCCTGGGGGGTGGTCAACCTCCGGAGCCTGCGCCCGAGTACATCCAGGATGCAGCTGAGCCCTCCGCGGCGGCCTGGCAGCACGAACGAGAGGCTCGCGCAGCACAGGACGAGGCGGAGTCCTAAGCCTAAGCGGGGAAGGCGCGGCGCTGTCGTTCGTCGCCCGAAGGGGCACTCACGTAGGGCGACTACGGGGTCCGCTTCTCGTGCGCCTGGATGCGGATGAGCCGGATGTCGAGGGTGAGTAGCTCAGCGTCGGCGGCGGTGGCGGCGGCGAGCGAGAGTGCGTCGGGGAGCCGTAGCGATCGGTGGCGTCCGCGGAGCTCGGCTGCGAGGCGGGCGGTGGGGCGGTCGATGGCGATCACGGTCGCGTTGATCGCGTCGAGGAACTCGTCGACCTTGGCGTCTGTTCGTCGTGCGATCGGGCGGACCATGATCTCGGCGTAGACGCTCGCGCTCAACACGATCTCCTCGCCGGCGCTCATGCGGGGACGGAGTGTGTTGACCGCTCGTTCGTGCTGGTCGTCGGCGGCGTCGAGAAAGGCGATCACGACGTCGGCGTCGAGCGCTACTCGCGCCACTCGTCGCGGAGTTGGTCGAGGTGGCCGGCCGGGTAGGTGCCGGCGGGAAGGCTGCCGGCGTAGCGGCTGATCAGGTCGTCCGCTCGCTCAAGCTCGATGCGGCCGTGACCCGAAGACCGGATCACGACATCATCGCCTGCGGCGAGACCGGCTTCGCGAAGCACGCGCACTGGGATCGTCACCTGGTGCTTGCTGGAGACTCGACTCATGCCTTTACTATTCTAGCAAGACGGTAAAGCGTCTGCTAGGGCTGGACCCTCCACCGCGGATCGCGCGCATGCTGTTCCTCCTCGCGCGCAGCGACAGCGCGCTGCCGCTGAGAAGGGGGCGTCAGCGGTTCGTTATTGCCCTGTTGGGCGATGCTTGAGACCATGGTTCTCGATCTGTTCCCGCGGAGGGCTGCGGACGCTTCGGTGGCCGCTGTGGTTGGACTCGACCGCGGTGGGCTCGTCCGGCGAGAGAGGAGACGCGATGGTGGCTGAGGCGAAGCTGGCGCAGCAGGAGGGCGGACTGGCACCCGTGGACGAGGGCTGGTTTGTCGTGAACGTGAGCGAGGGGGCGTGGGTCACGAGCCCGGCGTTTGGTTCGGAGTGCGTGTTCGAGGTAGAGCGGGGAACATCGTTCAAAGACGTTGGCATGTCCGTCGCCGTTCTCACCCCGGGACGCCCAAACGGCCTGTACCACCGCGAGATAAACAACCAGGAGGACTTCCTGGTGCTGTCGGGCGAGTGTCTGCTCCTGATCGAAGGTGAGGAGCGAGCGCTCAAGACTTGGGACTTCGTGCACTGCCCGCCCGGAACCGATCACATCTTCGTTGGCGCCGGTGACGGGCCATGCGTGCTCTTCATGGTTGGCGCCCGTAAGGAGCGCGCGACCGTTTATCCCCGCTCCGAGCTGGCCTTGCGTCACCGTGCCAGCGCTGAGGTCGAGACGCCCAGCTCAAGGGATGCCTATGCGCCGTACCCGCCGTGGCAGCCCGGGGGCGCGGAGATATGGAAGGACGTCCGGCGGACCTAAGACCGGACCGTCGGGAAGCCGTCGGGAGCAAGCTTCGCCGGGCCGTCACGGCATCTATCCAACAATGCGCCGCCACAGCGGTTGTCGCAACCGCGTGGACCCGGCCGGGGCGCCCGCTGTTGGAACTCGCGCGAAGTGAGCCGCCCTGGGTTTCGCGGAGACCGTGATCTGCCCCGGGATTTTTGGAGTCGGCATGCTGGAGTCCTCGGCAGAGAGGATCCATGTTCATGCCTCGCAGCAACCCTCCGGCCACGCTTTCGCACTACGAGGTGCGCACCTCCTCCCGTCGGCGACGTTGTCCGCAACCGCCATTCCGGGGGCGACGACCGGCAGGCTCCCGGATGCGGCGGCCGGCACTTACGGGAGCGGCTCACGGCATGCAAGACGTCGTCGGTCCGAGCCCGACTAGCTCCATCGCAACACGCCGTGTCTCACGACGCGTCCGTTGACCCGAACCGTCACGCGAAACGTCCCGCTCGTATCGCTGCTCGGATGAAAGCCGACCACCTCACCGCTGCGGTCCGCGCCGAAATCAACCGACAGGCCTGGGATCAGCCCGACGCGGCGCCAGCGTCCGCAGACGTTTGTGGCGCTAACGGCCAGTTCCCTATCCCCGCCGCTCACCGTAACCGAGGCTGGAACGGCTGCGATCAGGCTGCACCCTCCCGGGGCTGAGAAAACAACGCGCGCTCCGCCGTGCCCGCCGGGTGGCCTGTCATCGAACCTAGCGACCGGCAACGCCCCGGCAACCGGGGTGATTTCGGCTGAGATACTCATGGTGCACGCCGTGGTCGCGATCTCGAGAGACGACAGGCTGACCACGGTCGGGGCCGAGCCACGCGCAACGTGCGTCGGGAACGTCTTCGCGGTTGCCAGCTTGATGCTCGCGATGTCGCCCGCGCTGAACGTGTAGGTGCTGAATGCCCGTGGGCGTCCGGCCACATTCATCGCGAGAACAACGCTGGCCAGATCCACGCCGGCGATTCGATCACTGACACCGACGGCTCCACGTTGTGCGTACGCGAGCTTCGCGGGCACCGTCAGCGACAGTGGTTGGGGTGTCCCGGACGGGCAGGGTTGCGGCGCGATTGTCACGACGACCGCACTGGACGCCGCCAGCGTCACGCTGGCACCATCGCTGCTCGCCGTTAGGTAGCCGCAGACGGCATACGTGCCCTCGGGTTCGGTGATGCTGCCACTAACGCTGAACGAGCCACCCGTGGCCGGCACGCTCTGCTCGGCGATGACACCGGTCCCGACATTCCCGACGCACAACGCAAAGGCCTCCGCGTCTGGCTGGACGACCAGGGCCACCGCCTGCCCAGTGCAGCCCCCGGGCGAGTCGCAGTCGTCAGCGATGCCGGACACCTCCGCCTGAATCGTTGTTCCCGAAGCGGTCGCGGTGGCGGTCACCGAGTCCGACGCGTACGTGGGCGCCGCGAAGAGCAATGACCCCGCGAGAGCCGACAGCACGAGCGCGAGCAGTCGTCGCATGCCGTTCCTCGCGGTCTGATGGCGACCGGTGGCCACGTGCTGCATGCGTTGGATCATCATGCCCGGGACGGTAGCGACACGACGGCCCAAGCTGCAGCGTCTCTCGGTCGGTTCGTTTGGTTCATCGGGGCTGTGGTGTGGCTGGTAGGACCCGGACGACCGCTCCAGCCGAGGGAGCGGCGGCGCCTGCCAACTCGGTTCGGTGCACGCGTCGCTGATCGTCTCGGGAAGGACCCGTTTGGTAGGGTCGCCGCGTCGTCTGCGAGGCGTCGTCCCTCGACCAGCGAGGAGAGTCGGCACGAGAATGCAAAGTTTGGTGGTCATGCGGATTGCAAGGGCACGCTCGCCGCGCCGCCCCGCCGAAGCGTTACGGCGCGTCGTACTGGTCGTCGTCCTCGTGGCCCTGGTACTCGCGTCGGCCTCTGTCGGCCTGGCTTCAGCGGCCCACACGAAGGGCTATCTGTATTGGACGAACTACGGTGTGAGTGGGTCCGGCGGCACGATCGGACGGGCAAACGTCGACGGGACCGCCGCCAACGAGAACTTCATCACCGGCGCCCACGCTCCCGCGGGCATCACGGTCAATGGCGGATATCTCTACAGGTCCACCTTCGGCAGCGCACACGGAATCAACGGCACGACAATCGGACGAGCCCGCCTCAGCGGCGTCGGCGTGACGCAGCACTTCATCAGCGGCGCGAAAAGCCCAGCGGGAGTCACCGCCTCAGCCGCTTAGCCCCGGGGCGAACAGCTTCGAGCGCTCATCTGCGGTGGGGCCGGGAACTAGATGGTCGCGCCGCAACTCTGCCATCACGGGATGCAGTGCTGCCGATGCCCGACAGCGGAAATCTACGGATGCCAGCTCCCCGGGTTGCGATCACGATTGGGAGGACAACCAGCGCGCGCACGGAGGTAGCCTCGCAATGCCCGTTCTCCCGAAGACCCCGATCGACCTCGGACTCGCGCCAGTGGCCGTGGGTCTCGACACTAACCTCGGAATCTTTCGCGACTCCTCAGCCGCCGAAATCGCCTTCCACCTCGAGCTTGAGCTCGATCGGCCCGAGCGCTCAGCCACCGCGCAAGAGCGCAGCGAGCGCGTGGCCGCCGTCGCCATGCGCAATGTCGAGCTCCACGGCTGGAGTGCTGCTGTGACTGAAGATCACTGCCGGCTGCGGTTGACCGGCGGGTCGGTCACGCTGGACCTCGGCCTGAGCGCCAACATCATGCGCTACATCGAGGATGGCAAGCATTCGTAGCGACGACTAGGGGGGCCACAGCCCTCGCGTTGCGCCGTTTTGCGTCGTTTCCATCGAGACGCTCCCCGTGGCGAGGGTGCTCGATCAGACGGCGCTCTCCGCGAGGTCCTTGGTCCGAGATGTGTCACGTCCGCGTGCGCAGAGTCGTGGCGGTTCCCATCACGAATGCGAGGGCGCCTACGACGGTGAAGGCGAGTAGTACGTTGGCCGCGATGATGAGCGTGAGGGTCATGGCTGACTTCCTTTCAATGAGTTGGGAAAATCAGTGTCGCGCGCCGCGGTGAGGCCCACGTGAGGCAAGCCTGAGCGGCGGCTGAGAGTCAGCGCCGCGCATCTCGGTGACTTCCGGCGTCGGTCCTCCGCCGACGATACGGGTGCAGGCGTGCCGCTGTCGGCGCGCTCAGCGCCCGCCCGAGCCCTCGCGGGATCAGACCGCAGCGACCGCCGAAGCGCTCGACGCCGCCGGGTTGACCCCGGCGCGCACCACGGGCGCGACCTCCGTGCCGAACAACTCCATCGAGCGCAGCACATCGGCGTGAGCGACCGCGCCCACACTCATTTGAGCGACGTAGCGCTGGTGGCCGAACAACTCGTGCTCAGCCAGGATCTTCTCCGCGACCTGCTGGGGCGATCCGACCGCGAGCGCGCCGTCGGGCGATCGCAGCGCCTCGTACTCGCGCCGGCCGGATGGCGGCCAGCCACGCTCACGCCCAATGCGGTTCATCGTCGCGAGATACGACGCCGCGAAGGCGTGGTCGGCCGCCGCCGATGTCTGGCCGACGAAGGCGTGGGTGTTGATCGCAACTTTCGCATCGGCCAAATCGTGCCCAGCGGCAGCGAAGGCCTCCCGGTACAGCGCGACGAGCGGCGCAAAGCGCTCGTACGGGCCGCCGATGATGGCGATCGTCAGCGGCAGGCCCAGCGTGCCGGCGCGCACAACAGACTGCGGCGATCCGCCAACCGCGACCCAGATGGGCAGCGAAGCCTGGACCGGTCGCGGCCACACGCCAGCGTCAACCAGCGCGGCACGATGGCGGCCAGACCAGGTGACCCGCTCGCTGTCGCGGATCTTCAGCAGTAGATCGAGCTTCTCCGCGTAGAGCTCGTCGTAGTCGTCGAGGTCATAGCCGAACAGCGGGAAGGATTCGACGAAGGAACCGCGCCCCGCCATGATCTCCGCGCGGCCGCCGGAAAGCAGGTCGACGTGCGCGAACTGCTGAAACACGCGCACGGGGTCGTCGGAGCTGAGCACGGTGACGGCGCTGGAGAGCCGGATGCGCTCGGTCCGCACGGCGGCTGCGGCGAGCACCGTGGCCGGCGACGAGACCAGAAAGTCCGGACGGTGATGCTCGCCGATCGCGAAGACGTCAAGGCCGAGCTGGTCCGCGAGCTCGACCTCCTCCATCAGCTCGCGCATCCGCTGCCGCGGGCTGACGCCCGAGGCGAGGTCTGCGAATGTGGCGACCCCCAGTTCCATCGCTTCAGCCTAGCAAAGTACTTGCGTGCGCAAGTACCTCTCGACGGACCGTCTCGACGGACCGCGCAAACGCAGCCGAGATGCCCGCGCGCATGCTCCGCCGAGGGGCCTGCGGTCCGCACACCCTGTCGCTCGCAACCGCGTCCGCCAGCCCGCTTACCGACATCGACAGTGGCTACACTCGGCGATCGCCGAGCGATCGATTTCAGAGGGTCACATAATGAGTCGCGGCACCGGTTCCGTATTCCTCGCCGTAGCCGCGAGCGCCCTCATCGCGGGCTGCGGTGGAGGCGGGAGCAGCAGCACGCCGACCAACACGAGCGCCAGCCGAAGCAGCAGCACGAGCGCCACGACGACGAAGGCAGCAACCACCTCCGCCAGTATCTCCAACGCGACAGGCGCACTACCCCCGGCAGGCAGCGCCGGCTCGGCCGTAGCCGCTTACTGCAAGAGCGCACTCGCGGCCGCCGAGACGCATCTCACCGCAAGCCAGACCGCGCAGTTCAAGTCCTACTGCGCGTCGTTCGCGAACGACAACCCGGCACAGATCAAGGCGTCGGAAAAGACGCTCTGCAACCAGATCATCAAAGACACCGTGCCGGCTGCCGACCGGACGCTCGCAGGCGCCGTCTGCGCCAAGCTCTAGACAGCATCGGCCGCTCGCATGGGAAGCGCCGCCAGGCGGCGCGTGCACGATGTATCGCACGCCACGGCTGACGCGTCCTGCCGTCGCGTTTGACGTGAGCCGACCAGGCCGCTCCTGCCGGCGTAGGCTCCAGGCGTGCCGATGCCGTGGTCTCGCAAGCTCCGCGTCGCAAAGAGCCCGCCCGTTTCGGTCGCGGACCCGCGCTTCGAGGACTGGGAGACGGTCAGCACGTTCGAGGACCAGACCACCGCGCTCGCCTGGCGCGACGAGCTGCGCAACATGGGCATCGAGGCGAACTGCACTGCCGATCAGCCGCTCGACCGCTTCGGCCACGGCGACATCTACCTCGTCGTGCCGCCGGAGCAGTGGTCGCGGGCCAACGAGATCATCGACAATCTCGACATCTAGATGCGCCTGCGAGCGCGCCGAGACCGCGCCGGACCTGATCGCCGATACGGTGATACCTGTTTTGGCGTCAAGCTGGCGAATCGCCGCGCACCGGCTGGAGTGGATCGCGACACACCAGCCTCCGGACACGCACGACTGCGCCGGCGCGGCCGGGCTCTTTCTCTGGGCCGCCGCGACTAGGTGGTCGGCGCCGTCACCGGATTCACTGGCGGCTGGGTAGTACCAGACGGCGCGGCGACGCCCGCCGGCGCCGAGCCAGTCGGTTGAGTGACCGCCGGCTGCGTCGAGGATTCCCGAGCCGCCGCGGCAGCCGCACGCGCCTTGCGCTCGATCCTCGCCATTCTCAGCTGCGTGCGATTGGCGGCGATCCATTCGCGATCCTTGTGCAGCGTCCAACGCCATCCGTACACCGCCTGGTCGCAGAGCGGATCGTCGCGACGGGCCCATGAGCTGCTCATCATCGGGATTGACTCGGTGTCCGGGAGCCCGAGCGTGTGTCCGTATTCGTGAGCGATCAGGACGCAGAACATCTCGCTCGTGCCGGAGTCACCCGACGCGCCAAGCGCCCATGCGACCGGCGCGATGTTGATCGCACACGACCCAAGCGCGGTCTCGGCCCACACATCTGCCGCCGGGACGAGGGCTCCGCCGTCGCCGGTGCCGTCCTGCATCGCCGTCACGAACACCTGATTGGAGACACACGGCGACACGAGCGTCGGCTGCTCCACCGTCCAGAAAGCGGCGGCGAGCGCGAGGTCGCGCTGCACGCGCGCGACCGAGGTCACATCCGACGCGCTTGCGCTTGCGGGAACCGCCAATCCCACCAGTAGCGCCACGAGGAGGGTCGCGCGCGTCATTGGGCCTTTCTTCGGATCGCTTGGGTTCGCTCTGCCTACTTCTGTTCTTTTCGTCCTCCAGACGGTTCGGCTTTAGGTGCGCCACCTCGCCGCGACGCTGATCCGCAGCCAATGTCGCCGGCGGCAAGCACACCTCGCCCGTCGCGACGATGCCGTGAAGAAACGCAGCACGGCGCCTTGGCCCGCTCACCCGCCTCATCAATTCGCGCGCCAACCGCGAAAAGGCGCTCAGTCAGCGAGCGGCGTCCGCTGCCAGCCGGGCGCTCACGAGTGATGCCTCGTAGGGCACCTCGAGGGAGCCGCCGAGACGGTCGATGGCCTCGCCAACCGCCGCCAGGAGGCGTTTGCGCCGTTCCGGCTCAAGCGCCTGGTGATCGCTGTGTGTGCTGATGAAGTCGAGCCATTCGGCCGTCCGATACGCCTGGCACCAGGAGAAGGTGCTCACCTCGGCGCGGCCGAACACACCCGAGGCGTCCATGTCGCTCAGCGTCTGGCCCACCCTGCCCCCGCCGTTGCCGAGCACCACCGAGTAGTTCTCAAGCGCAGGTTCGAGCCGCGCATAGATCGGTGCCAGTAGCGCGCGGACGTGAGCAGGCGGGTCTCCGATGTTCCAGAAGACGCCGATCCGGCCCTGTTCGACGAGGGCGGCCGCAGCTTTCGCCGCCCCAAGCCGCGGATCGATCCAATGCCAAGCCTGGGCGCAGATCACGAGGTCAAAGCGCCGCTCTGCCGGCTCCCACATCTCAAACCGCGAGACCTCCACCTCGAGGCCGCTCTCCCGGGCGATCTGAGCCATGCGCGGGTCGACCTCGACACCGAGCACCTCGCAGCCGCGCTCGAGAAACAGCGATCCCGCCTTGCCCGTCCCGCAGCCGACGTCGAGCACGCGCCGCGGGTCCCCCCGCAACAACTCGTCGACGAGCGCCGGCGGGTACGACGGCCGCGCGCGCTCGTAGAGCTCCGCCACCTCACCGAATGACTCGGCGCGCCCGCGCTGCCAGAACATCCCGCCGGCGCTCACGCCGGGCGCCAGATGAACATCGATGCGCGCACGCTCCCGCTCGCGCCGAGCGACTCGACGGCCTGCGCCACACCCGGATAGTCCGGGTGCCCGTAGTCGTCGAAGACGACCAGCGCACCCGGAGCGAGCGCCGGCCGCCAGACGCGCACCTGTGCGAGCGTCGGCTCGCATTCGTGCGAGCTGTCGATGAAGAGCAGCTCGACGCCGCGAGCATCTCCAGTTCCGTCCTCGCCCGCCGCCGTCACGAACGTCACCCGCGCTCGCACGGAGAGAGCCACAAGCTCCAGATACGGCTCGCGATCGCGCGCGACCGGGTCGTAGCTGACGACCGTGCGCGCCGGGTCCCGTAGCGCCAACGCAATCGCCGTCCAGCCTGTGCCGGTCCCGAGCTCGACGACGGTGGTGCATCCGGCGGCTGCATCGAGCAGCGCCGCGAGTTTCTGAGGCCGAAGCGCCGAGCTGAGCGAGAACGCATCGCCGGTGCTGCGCGCGCGGCGCCGCGCGCGCAGCGTGAACCGCGCGATGGGCAACGGCAGGTGCCGAACCGCGGAAACCGCGAACCGCAGTTCCGAGTTTCGAACTGCCACGTCAGACGGCGACCGGCCGACCGGGTCGCTCGGCGCCGGATTGCCGCGAAACCATCGGGGTATTCAAGCACCCCCGGGCGAGACTTTCGCCGCGAGAGGGGGGCGGCAGCGGCCGCCGGGCGTCAATCGCGCTCGAGCAGCAGTGCCAGCGTCGGGCAGGCGTCGGCGGCACGCCTTGCGTGAGCCTCGAGGCCCGGCGGGATCGAGCCACGGCCGACGATCGGATAGCCCCAGTCGTCAAGCTCGATCAACTCGGGCAGGATCTCGGCGCACAGGCCGTGACCGACACAGCCAACCGGGTTGACTCGGATTCGTGTCATCTGGGCACCGGATCCGGTTGCGGGAAGGTCAGTATCGGTGCGGCGGCGCAGCCGTCGCACGGGCCGTGGCGGGCGTGATCAGCGAACTGCGACTTGAATGTGCGCAGCGCCGTCGAGACGAAATGGGCGAGCCCGTTCGGGTGATGGCAGGCGCCGCGGCCGGGGAGCTCCGCGACCCAGCGCTCAAGGTCGCCGAACGCGGTCGCCGAGCCCTTGCCTTCAGCGATCCCGTGAAGCGTTCGGGCGATCGCCGCCGTTCCATGGACACACGGCCCGCACTGACCGGCGGTCTCCGTGGCAAGGTAAATCGCGACGCGAACCGTCTCTGCCACCGAGCACGAGCGAGCCGGTAGTGCGACGATCGCACCACAGCCGAGCGCGGCGCCGTGGCGGCCGAGCGCCTCGTTCGAGAGCTCGAGCGCACCAGCTCCCAACGCAGGGAGCCACGAACCGAAGTAGCCTCCCACGAGCACGCCGGCCAGCTCGCCGCTGAGCCCCCCGGCGGCCGCGAACAGCGCTCCCAGCGCGGTTCCGCATTCGATCTCATACACGCCCGGCTGCTCAACCGCGCCCGCCAGTGTGACAAGTCTCGATCCGGTCTCCGCATCGGTTCCAAGCTCGCGAAACCATGCTGCGCCGTAACGTGCGATCAGAGCAAGGTTCGCGAGCGTCTCGACGTTTGAAATCAGCGTCGGCCGGCGGCCCACGCCCCGGTCGGTCGGCCGCGGCGGCACGAAGGTTGGCTTCGGCGGCCCGCCGTTGATCTGCGAGACGAGCGCCGTCTCCTGGCCGCTGAGGAACCGCTCCTGCGCGGCGAACAGCGAGAACCGCGTCGAGTCGACACGTTCGGCGCGCCGCTCGCTCAAGGCGATCTCCAGGCTCTCGCGCGCCGCGCCATTGGGCGCCTCGAAGGCGACGATCGCCTCGGCGGCGCCGACCGCGCGCGCGGCGAGTTCGACGCCGTCAAGCACCAGATGCGGAAGCTCGCTTAGCAGCAGCGCATCCTTGGCACTGATCGGCTCGCTCTCGCAGCCGTTTGCCACCACGATCGCCGGACCGCGGGCCCCGCGCACCGCGCGAAGCTTCGTGGCCGTCGGGAACGCGGCGCCGCCACGCCCGCGCAGACCGGAGCGATCGACCTGGTCGAGGAGGGATCCGGCATCGAGCTGGGTGGATGACGGCAGCACACCGTGGCTGTCGAGGTGTCTACCGAGGTCGACCATCTCCCCGCCCGCGAGCGCGCTCAGGAGGCGCGGCAGCCCAACCTGGGTCACGAGCGTCGCCATCAGACCGGGACCACCTGGACACTGCCGCTGGCCGAGCCTGAGGCTGCGTCGACCCGAAGGGCGAGCCCGACCGTCAGCGCGCGGCCGTCCGCTGTGGCAACCCGCGCCGCGATGCGGGTGCCGTCCAGCGATGTGACCGCTCCCCGGAAGAGCATCGGACTCGAGGACGTGCCGACCGACACCGAGCTCGCCGTCATCGCCACCCCGCCGCCGGGCACTGCGTTGCCGTCGATTCGCACGTGTACGGTGCCGAGCGCCGCGTTCGCGACGGCCAGTGACAAATCTAACTCAACCCCGCCGCTCGAGGTCTGATGCTCGCTCACACTGCCGTTGACGCGCGCGGAGAACGCCGCGATCTGGACCCGCGCCGCGCCCGCCGCGGCCTGCGGAGTCCCGGCGGCAGCGGTCGAGGCCAGCGTGCCTGAGCGGCTGGCCCAGTTGGACGCCAGCGGGCCGCTCGGGAGCCATACCACGAGCGCCACCGGCAGGGCGATCGACGCGGCCACCGCGCTGGCACTCAGACCGCGACGCGCCGGCCAGCCAAAACCCGCCCGGGCCCAGACCGCGACGACAACGGAAACCATGCAGCCGCCGAGCAGCGCCTGCATCCAGAGCTGCTTGATGTCGCTGCCCGTACCGACAGCGTGCAACAAGGCGATCGGCCAGCAGGCATAGGCGAACCAGTGGGTCGCGCGCCACGCGCGGTGGCCGAGGCGGCGGCGGATCATGCTCGTCAGTGCGATGGCGATCAACAGGTCCGACGCGAACGCTCCCAGCCCGAGCCAGACCGGCCGGTAGCTCGAGATGAACGGGACGACCGCGTCGAGCAAGTGAATCGACGCGAACGGGTCGAGCAGCGTCGTGCAGATGTGCACCGCGAGAACCGCGATCGCGAGCAGCGAGACATTGAGGTGCAACCCCTCGACCACGAATCTCGGCCAGCGGGTGCTCTGCAGACGCCCCACGTTCGCCACCCCGAGTGCGACGCTTGCGGTCAGCAGCACAAGCGTGACCGCGCCGGTAGCGCGCGTGAGGTACCACAGGGCGCTCGGCCCGGCGCTCGCCAACACCATCACGATCCCCCCGACACGGCAACCGGCGGAGCAGGCGTTTGAACCGGTGCCTGGCTCGGCTGCGCAAGGCCGGGCGAGGAGCCGGCGGCCGGAGTCGTCTGGGTCTGGCTTTGCGTGGCCGCGGCCGGCGACGTCTGTACCGCTGTCTGCGTTTGCGTCGTTTGCGTCGATGGGCTCCCCGAGGAGGGGGCGGATGCGGGGTCTGAGGCCGAGCGGCGCGCTGACGATCCAGGGCGCGAGGTGTTGCGCGCGGCAGCGGTGACTGGTGCCGCCGGGGCGCTGAGCTGTCGCTGTGTCGTCCGGCTCACCAGCGTGTGACCGTGAAAACTGTTGGCAGCGAGCACCGCCAGCGCGCCGGACAACGCGACCACGGCCGCGATGATCCCGCGCGTCACCGCCGAGATTCGCCGCAGTCCGGCATCCCGAGCTCGGATCGCACGGCGCGTCGCAAGCTCCGCCGGGGTCCGCTCGCGTCCGCCAGGCTGGCGCCGGCTCACCGGCGCCGTCCTCGGGCGTGCGCGGCAGCGTGGAGGCAGGTCAATCGCATCGCGTTCGATTGTCTGCGCGCACACCCAAATCCTGCTAAGCCGGACGTGAGAAGCCGCTCATATGCAGGGCGGCTTGATGAGAGAGTGCTCATGCGCCGTGCGCGACGCGACAGCGCAAGCCCCCGTGGCGTATACGCGGCGACTGCGCCTAGGAGGGCTGTGGTACTGCGCCCATGCGCCGAACTACGACGGCACGCGCAACACGCGGCCGCCGACCAGCGCGCAGCCAGCGCTCGCCCGCCGCGGCCCGGACGTGCGCCGGGCCGCGCGTCGGGCGGCCCGGCGAACCCGGGCTACCCGGCGGCTCCCCACGCCGCGGGCTCCGGGCGGCCCGAGAGCCAGTCGGGCGGGCGTGTCCGCGCGGCCGCCAGGTCGAGCGCGGCTTCCATCAGCCTGCCCGACGAGAGCACGTGTTCGCGGGCGAGCGTCCGGGCGCCTTCGCCGCTGCCTGCGCCGAGCGCCTCGCGAATAGCGCGGTGCTGCAGGTCGTTGCGCGCGAACAGCTCATCGAGCTCGCCGCGAGCACTCCAGACGTGCTCGCCGATGAAGCTGCGTCGCGCGCTCTTGGCGAGTTGCTCCACTCGCGGCATCGCGGCGACTTCGTAGATCACATCGTGGAACGCGTGGTTGGCGGCCATCCAGACAACGACCAGGGACGAATTCCGCAGGTCGCCGCTGCGCATCTGTGAGCGCAACTCGAGCGTCAGTTCGGCGAACCGCGTTTCCGCGGCGTCCAGCCGCGCGAGATCATCCGGCGTCATCCGCGGCGCCGCGTGCGCCGTCGCGAGGCCCTCCAGCTCGGCGCGGATGAGGAAGGCCTCCCGCAGCTCGGCGGAGGAAATCGAGCGCACCCGCGCGCCCCGATTCGGCAGCGCGGTGACCAGGCCGAGCGCCTCGAGACGCTGGAGCGCCTCGCGAACGGGCGTGCGGCTGACGCCGAACCGCTCGCACACGTGCTCCTGACGCAGCACCTGGCCGGGCGGGATGGCGCCGGAGACGATCTCATCCTCGAGCGTCTGGGCGACCTCGTCAGCCTTCGTCGAAAGGACCGGCACGCGACAAACATAGCACCCGTCCGTTCCCTCGCTGGGATCCAATTTTGCAAATGTTTTGGCCAACGCCTTGAGGCCGCGCCCCGACTTCAGCGGGTTGACACGCGCCCTATCCATCTTCTAGGATCCAAACTCGCCATTTCTGGATCCAAAAGGAGAATAAGGACATGACCCCCGACCCCACCATCCAGCGCCCCTACTCGGACGAGGACGTCGAGCGTCTGCGCGGCTCGGTGAGTGTCGAGCACACGCTGGCCAGACGTGGAGCCGAGGGGCTGCGTGCACAACTCGCCGAGGAGCCATGGGTGGCTGCGCTGGGAGCGCTCACCGGTGGGCAGGCGGTGCAGATGGTCAAGGCCGGCCTGAAGGCGATCTACCTGTCGGGCTGGCAGGTCGCCGCCGATGCCAATCTCGCGGGCCAGACCTACCCCGACCAGAGCCTCTACCCCGCGACGAGCGCACCGGCGCTGGTCAAGCGGCTCAACAACGCACTTCTGCGCGCCGATCAGATCGCCCACGGCGAGGGCGATGACTCGATCGACTGGCTCGCCCCGATCATCGCCGACGCCGAGGCCGGGTTCGGCGGGCCGCTGAACGCGTTCGAGTTGATGAAGTCGTTCATCGAGGCGGGGGCCGCCGCCGTCCACTTCGAGGACCAGCTGTCCTCTGAGAAGAAATGCGGCCACCTCGGCGGCAAGGTGCTCGTGCCGACCTCGCAGTTCGTGCGCACGCTCGTCGCCGCGCGCCTCGCGGCCGACGTTCTGGACGTGCCGACGCTGCTGATCGCTCGCACCGACGCGCTGTCGGCGACGCTGCTGACCAGCGACATCGACGAGACCGACCGGGCGTTCACGACCGGTGAGCGCACTCCGGAGGGCTACTTCCGCGTGCGTGAGGGGATCGAGGCGGCAATTGCGCGCGGCCTTGCCTACGCGCCCTACGCCGACCTGCTCTGGTTCGAGACCTCCACCCCGGACCTCGAGCAGGCGACGGCGTTCGCCACCGAGATCCACGAACAGTTCCCCGGCAAGCTGCTCGCCTACAACTGCTCGCCGTCGTTCAACTGGAGCCGGCACCTCACAGAGGCCCAGATCGCCAGCTTCCAGAGCGACCTCGCGAAGCTCGGCTACCGCTTCCAATTCGTCACGCTCGCCGGGTTCCACGCGCTCAACGCCTCGATGTTCGAGCTCGCGCGCGGCTACGCGACCCGCGGGATGAGCGCCTACGTCGAACTGCAGGAGAGCGAGTTCGCGCTCGA
>Ga0302319_10002983_pt1 | contig 35862 bp, 34 predicted proteins | sample Bog_T0_2_FD_203319 | JGI IMG/M metagenome (GOLD analysis project Ga0302319, IMG submission 203319) | Peat permafrost microbial communities from Stordalen Mire near Abisko, Sweden - Bog_T0_2 | ecosystem: Environmental > Terrestrial > Soil > Wetlands > Peat | place: Sweden: Abisko, Stordalen Mire...
AAAATCCGTCCTCCCCAGTCCAACCCGGTAAAGATCCTCCAGAGTAAAATCCGTCGAATTTACAGAACTTTTGAACAATACCCCATGAAAACCCTGACCATAAAATCCCCCGAAACCTGCGCCTACGACCTCATCTCCCTCGGCGAAGTCATGCTCCGTCTCGATCCCGGCGAAGGCCGCATCCGCACCGCCCGCTCCTTCCGCGCATGGGAAGGCGGCGGCGAATACAACGTCGCCCGCGGCCTGCGCCGCTGCTTCGGGATGAAGACTGCAGTCGTGACCGCTTTTGCCGATAACGACATCGGCCGCCTCGTAGAGGATTTCATCCTCCAGGGCGGCGTCGATACCGCCTTCATCAAATGGGTGCCCAGCGACGGCATCGGGCGCAACGTCCGCAACGGCCTCAATTTCACCGAACGCGGCTTCGGCATCCGTGGAGCCCTGGGCGTTTCCGACCGCGGAAACACCGCCGCCTCGCAATTGAAGCCCGGCGATATAGATTGGGAGCATATTTTCGGAAAACTCGGCGTCCGCTGGCTGCACACCGGCGGCATCTTCGCCGCCCTTTCCGCCACCACGGCTGAAGTCGTGATCGAGGCAACCACCGCCGCGAAGAAACACGGCACCATAGTCTCCTACGATCTCAACTACCGCCCCTCCCTCTGGAAAGGCATCGGAGGCCACGACAAGGCCCGCGAAGTAAACCGCCACATTGCCAGAAACGTGGATGTAATGATCGGCAACGAGGAGGACTTCACCGCAAGCCTCGGATTCGAGGTCGAGGGAGCCGACGCAAACCTCTCCGTCATCGAAACCGACAACTTCAAAAAAATGATCAGCACCGCCGTCGCGGAATTCCCGAATTTCAAGGTCGCCGCAACCACCCTCCGCACCGTCAAAACCGCCACGGTCAACGACTGGGGCGCGATCTGCTGGGCCGAGGGGGCTTTCTACGAAGCGATCCATCGCCCGAACCTTGAGATCCTTGACCGCGTCGGCGGCGGCGACAGCTTCGCCTCCGGCCTGATCTACGGCCTCATGAAAACCGGCGACCCCGCAAAAGCCGTCAACTACGGCGCAGCCCACGGCGCCCTGGCCATGACCACCCCCGGCGACACCTCCATGGCAAATGTCAAGGAAGTGGAGAAACTCATGGGCGGCGGCAGCGCGCGGGTGGAGCGGTAGGCAGTCCGGTTGTGTTACCAAGTAACACAACCCTGCTGCCGGTTATGCACATTGATCGCGAGGCCTTAAATCCCGGGATCGCTGGCAGCCGCACCCTGTTTCGTCTGCAACGCCTGCTCCAGCGCATGCCACGCCAGTGTGGCACACTTCACTCGCAGGGGAAATTTGCGGACTCCCTTGAGCAAAGCCAGATCACCAAGCACCGCAGGTGGTTCGGTCTCCTGTTCCGCAGTAAGCATGTCGTGAAAAGTATGCATCAGCGCGGATGACTCCTCGCGGGATTTCTTCTTCAACTTCTGCGTCATCATGGAAGCCGAGGCCACGCAGATCGAGCAGCCGCTGCCCGTGAAGGTAACGCCCTCGATCTTGTCATCCGCCCCGAATTTCAAATGCAGCGCGATCTCGTCGCCGCACATCGGGTTATCCGCCTCAATGTTGACATCCGCATCCGGCAGTTCCCCGAAATTGCGCGGTCTGCGGGAGTGATCCAGGATCACCTGTTGATAGAGTTCTTCAAAGTCCACGGCTGAAAAACTCGTGGATTTTTGCCAGCACGTCAACCATGCGATCCACTTCCTCCTTGGTATTGTAGAAATAGAAGCTGCCCCGCGCCGTGGATTGGATGCCCAGCTTCCGCATCAGCGGCTGCGTGCAATGGTGCCCCCCGCGCAAAGCCACGCCATACTGGTCGGCCATCGTCACCACATCATGCGCATGGACCTCCGGCAGCAAAAAGCTCACCAGCCCACCCCGCTCGCTGTGCGGCTGCTCCGGCGTCCCGCCCAATGGCGGTCCGAACATCCTGACATGCCCCAGTTCAACAAGCCGCTTGTAAGCATAGGAAGCCAGCGCCTGATCGTGTGCAAAGATGTTCTCCCTGCCGATGCCATCGATGTAATCCATAGCCGTATGCAGCGCAATCGCCCCCGAGATATCCGGAGTGCCCGCTTCGAACTTGTGCGGGATCACATTCCACTTTGTCTCGAAGTATTTCACACTGGAGATCATCTCGCCTCCTCCTTGGTAGGGGGGCGTCTCATCCAGCTTCTCTTCGCGCCCGTAAAGAACGCCAATCCCCGTGGGCCCGCACATCTTGTGTCCGGAGAAGGCCAGGAAATCGCACCCGATGGCCTGCACATCCAGCGGGCAATGCCCGGCGCTCTGCGCCGCATCCACCAGCGTCGTCACACCAAGCTCACGGGCCCTGGCGCACAGTTCCACGATCGGGTTGATCGTCCCCATGGTATTCGAGATATGCGTGAAGGCGAAAATCTTTACGTCCCTGGTCAGAAGCTGGTCGATCTTGCTCAAGTCGAGCGCCCCCTCATCCCCGGTCACGGGAATATAGACGAGTTGCGCCCCTACCCGCTCTGCAAGCAACTGCCAAGGCACGATGTTGCTGTGGTGCTCCATCTCCGTCAGCAGGATTTTGTCGCCGGCTTTCAGGTGCTTGGTGCCCCAGGCCTGCGCCACGAGGTTGATCCCTTCCGTGGTGCCGCGCGTGAAAACGATCTCGCGGCTGCTCTTGGCGTTGATGTACTTTGCCGCCCGCTCCCTCGCGGCCTCAAAAGCCCCGGTCGCCCGGTTGCTTAACTCATGGATACCGCGATGCACGTTGCTGTTGTCGTACTCGTAGTAGTGCACCAGCGCATCGATCACGCACTTCGGCTTCTGGCTCGTCGCCGCATTATCCAGATAAACCAGCGGGTGTCCGTGGACCTCCTGATTAAGAATCGGGAAGTCGCCCCGTATTTTAGCCCAGTCAATCTGCTCTTTTGTTTCTTTGATCACGTCGTGCATTAGGATTTCCAAGATACGCCAAAATTCGAGAAGAAACACTTGTTTTCAAAAAATGGCGTTTTTTTGTCATTTTCCTTCTATACACTGTAAAAAAATGGTAGAAACTGGTTGACGGATACTAATAATAGTCTAATCTCCGCAAAGTTTTCTCCGGCAAACAAATCATGAAGAAGCGTAACTCCCATATTCTAATCATGCTGCTCTTGGGAGCAATGGGGGTCTCCACTGCCAACGCAAAGACCAAGTCGAAGCATCTTTCCCGCAGCCACTCCATCTCCCACCATTCCGTGGCTAAGAATTCAGTGGAGCGGAAGTCCATTACCAAGTCCGTCACCCCGTCTCTCTACGACGCGGCTCAAGCCGAGTATGTCTCTACAGGCAAGTCGCTATTCGATTTCGGACCACAGTCCAAAAACATTAAGTACGACAAGCGAATGATCGAGGCCGCGCAGATCGCCGCCGGGCGGGCGCGCGCCCACTCCACCAGCCGTTGCTGGCATGCCGTCAAGAATGCCTTGGTCGACGCCCACCTCGTCTCCTCCCGCCCGACCACTGAATACGCCAAGGAGGCTGGCGACGAACTCACCCGCAAGTTCGGTTTCATCAAGCTTCCCGTGAGAGATCCCTTTGCCGCGCCGATCGGTTCGGTGCTGGTGTACGGCGGACGCGGTGCCGGCCATGTGGAATTCCGCACGGCAGCCGGCTTTGTAAGCGACTTCACGACGAACCGCCCTTCACGCCGTCCCCTCCTCGGCGTTTACATCAAGCAATCCTGATTCCTGGCTGTTTCCCGCTGGCTCCCGGTTTTAAAGCCGGGGAGTGACGCAGTTCGGAATCGCAAACCGAAGGTTTAAGACACGCCGCCTTTGTAGCGATCCGATACGAAATTCCAGTTCACCACGTTCCACCACGCCTCGACATACTCTGGACGGCGGTTCTGGTGCTTGAGGTAGTAGGCATGCTCCCAAACATCGACACCCAAAAGCGGCATTTTGTCTTGCGACAGCGGTGAATCCTGATTTGGCGAGGAATCGATCTCTAGTTCCTTGCCATTCAACACCAGCCACGCCCATCCGCTTCCGAAGGTGCCCAGCGCCTCTTTGCCGAACTTCGTCTTGAAATCGGCGAAGCTCCCGAATTTCGCGGTAATGGCCTTCGCCAGATCACCGGCCGGTTCCCCACCGCCTTTGGGATCCATCATCTGCCAGAAGAGGCTGTGATTGTAATGACCTCCTCCGTTGTTCCGAACGGCTTTGCGGACGGATTCCTGCACTTTATCAAGGTTTTTCAAGATCTCCTCCACTGACATCGTGCCAAGCGCGGGATCGGCGACAACTGCCTCGTTAAGTTTCGCCACATACGCAGCGTGATGCTTGTCGTGGTGGATCTTCATGGTTTCCGCATCAATGTGCGGTTCCAGCGCGTCATACGCATACGGCAGGGCAGGCAGCTTGAAAGGTCCGGTGGGTGCCGGTGCGGCACTTGCGGCTGGCGATGGCGAAGGTTCCGCCTTGAGGCTGCGCAGCGGCTGCGCGGCGGCAATGGCGGCTCCGGTGAACAATGTGGCTTTGATGGCTTGGCGTCGTGTGATCATAGTTTTAGAGGGAGGAGGGTGAGATTTAATATAGAAACTCTTTTCCTTGGATGCAATCGAATGCTTCACTGTGGGTGCGCGTCTCTGTTTCGTCCGAAGGTGAAAATTTCTCCCGCTTTTTACCCGGCTTGCATTCAGGCACGGCTTGTCCTATAAGAGTCAAATGCTTGATTATATGCAAAAAGGTGGGCTGTTGATGTGGCTCATTTTACTCTGTAGTATTATCTCTGTAACCATTTTCTCCGAACGACTTCTCTATTTTCACCGTGCGACCATTCATGTGGGTGAATTTTTGCGCGGGCTGGCGAATTTGATCCAGCGCCGGAATTTTGCCGAAGCGATGCACGAATGCGCCGGAACTCCGGGGCCGGTGGCCAGGGTTGTCCATGCAGCGATCATCCGCCACGACGCGCCGCGCGGTGAGTTAAAGGAGATTGTGCAGGAGGCAGGCCAGCTTGAAGTCCCCAAACTCGAGCAGAATCTCACCATTCTCTCTACTATTGCGTTTACCACGCCACTGATCGGGTTGCTGGGCACAATCACGGGTTTGATCGACGTATTCGTGACGATTTCTTCGCAGAGCAGCGGCTACGCGAGTTCCACGGATATCTCCGGGGGCATCTACAAAAGCCTCCTCACCACCGCAGCCGGCCTGGTCGTGGCAATACCGAGTTCCGTTGCCTACAGCTACCTCTCCGCCCGGGTGAACACCCTCATGCACGATATCGAGCGCGGCGGCATCGAGGTGGTGAATTTGATTTTTGACCAGCGCCGTGATGGCGCGGAGATCATCGACTTCGGGACTTCACGGCGCAATCTCTCCGCGGAATAATTCACACGTGCATGAAACTGTCGCGCACGGTCAATTACAACCCGGCGTTGTTCAATCTCATTCCCCTGGTGAATGTGCTGTTCCTGCTGCTTATTTTCTTTGCCTTGAGCACCACTTTCGTCCTGCAGCCCGGCATCTCGGTAACGCTCCCTTATTCGTCATTCGCCCTTTCCCCGCAGCGGAATCCGCAGGTCGTCAGCATTACGGCAGGCCCTGCTATTTTTTTCCATGATGAGAGGCTTTCCATCGAAGAGTTGCGCAAGAGCCTCGCTGACAGCGGGATCAAGAATAGGACGCTGATCATCAAGGCGGATCGCGATACGCCCTACGATCTGATCATGAAAATCATGAACGACGCTTTGCAATTGGGCTTTTCTGTCGTGCTCGCAACAAACGAGCAAATCGAACAGCAGAAATGAAATCTGCCGGCGCCTCCCAACCCGCGGAAAACTCCCATGGGCTCACATTCCACTGGCCCCATCGCCCGCAGATCTCACTCGCTCTTTTGGGCTTTCTGTTTTTGTCCGTGCTGGTTCATGCCCTGGCGTTCTATATTTTCCAGATCAAATATCCGCTGACGGCGGCAATCCCTCCGCCACCCGTGCAGGTAAACCTGCTCGCCGCCACCCCGGAAAATCAGGCATTGCTTAAATGGATCGACTCCGAGGATCCTGCAGCCATCGCAAACCCGCACGAGGTCATCCCACCCAATCTCCACGATCTGCCTTACAAGCCTTCATTTGCAGAAATTCGCACCGCTCCAAAATCGTTTGATGAAACGTCGGCTCCCATCGTATTTCCCCCGGCGCGAAATCCTCTCTACATCATCAACAGCGGTTTAAACCACGGCCAAAGCACGCCCATCAGCCCTCCGGCGCAAAATACCGGGCTGAAATTCTCCGGACCCCTCGCCGCTCGGAAGATCAGTCAGGAACCTGCCTTGCAGTTCTCCTCGCAGAGCAATTCCGATCATCTCGAGCCTGCCGCTTTTTTTGTGGGTGTCGGACCGGATGGAAAGGTGCAATACACATTTTTGATCAACAGCTATCCCGACCATTTCGGATCCGGGAATGACAGCATGGATCATCAGGCCGAGGCTCATCTCCGCCAGATCGGATTCACCCCGGGCGGTCAGGGCACCACGTGGGGCATCGCGACTTACTTCTGGGGAAACGACGCGTTTGGCTCCAAATCGGGACAACAAAATCCATGATCTCGGTTCCTCTTTCCTTCCTGATTTTCATTTACCTGTTCTTCTTTCTGAACACGGTGTTTTTCATCTGGCTTTGGAATATCTGGCAGCGTTCGCGCCAGGAAAAAATCGCCTTGCGCCACCGTTTGCGCTGTTCCATTTGCGCTTTTGAATTTGAGGATCGCACCGACACGCTGCTCCCCCGCTGCCCAAGATGCGGCAGCCTGAACGAGCGTTTCAAATTCCGCACACTTTAGAAGCAACCGCGGAATTTTTGCACTGAAAATGATTACGCGCTTGCATGCGCGTCATGTTTTCCCCACGATATGACATGGCAGCTAACTCTGAATGCGCTTTGATTGATGCCGGGCTTTACAAGCCCGCAGATGCTTTTTTCCGCGAGCAAAGCGGGACGGCCCTTACTTACGACGACGTCACACTCGCCACGCTCTTCTCCGACGTTCTCCCGCGGGAGACCAGCCTGGAGTCCAACCTCACGGAACGTCTCCAGCTCTCCATCCCGATCATCTCGGCGGATATGGACACCGTCACCGAGTCGCGCATGGCGATCGCGATGGCGCTCAATGGCGGGCTTGGGCTCATCCATTACAACATGCCCGAACGCCAGCAACTTTCTGAAGTCAGCCGGGTGAAAAACCATATCCACGGCCTGATCCAGGAGCCGATCAAAATTGCCCCGGATCAGTTGATCGGCGACGTGCTTGCCTTGGTGGAACAGCGCGGGTTTGCCTTCCGCACCTTCCCGGTGGTCGATGAGCAGAATAAGCTCCTCGGCCTGCTCACCGGCCATGTCGTGCGCCCGCGCTACGCTTCCAGGAAGGTCAGCGAAGCGATGACGCCGCGCAAACTCCTGCAAACCGTGAACCAGAAGGAACTCGGCTCCGATCCCATTGCGCGCGCCGATCTCTTTTTCAACGAACATATCGGCATACACAAACTGCTCGTTATCGATGATGAGGACCACCTGCGTGGCCTGTTTACCATCAGTGATATCGAACGCATCACCCAGGAAAAAAGCTCGTTGTCCAAGCCTGCGCGCGATGACAACTTCCGCCTTCTTTGCGGAGCGGCGGTTTCGGCCACGCGGAGTTCCACCGGCAACCTCGACAAGGAACGCATCGTCACGCATGTCGGAGCGCTCGTGGAGCGCGGGGTGGACGTGATCGCGGTTTCAACCGCGCATGGCTTCAGCAAAGGCGTCGGGGAGACCGTGAAACTCATCCGCAGCACTTTTCCGGATCTCTCCATCATTGCCGGAAATGTCACCAGTGCGGAAGGCGTGGAATTCCTTGCGGATAGTGGCGCGAACGTGATCAAGGTCGGCCAGGGCCCGGGCTCCATCTGCACCACGCGCATCGTCGCGGGCGTGGGCATCCCGCAGCTCACGGCGCTCTACGTGGCTTTCCGGGCCGCTGAGAAAAAAGGTGTCCGCATCATTGCGGATGGGGGCATTACCAAGTCAGGCGACATCGTGAAGGCGCTCACCCTGTCTCATGCGGTGATCTGCGGCGGGCTGCTGGCGGGCTGCACCGAGGCGCCGGGCGACATCCTCGAGATCAACGGGAAGCTTTATAAACAATACCGCGGCATGGGCAGCCTCGCAGCGATGAAGGCAGGCTCGGCGGCCCGCTATGGGCATAGCAAGGACTCCAATCGCAAGGTTGCCGCCGAGGGCATCGAGGCGCTCAAGGAAGTCTCCTCTTCGCTCGACAGCATCCTTACGCAACTCATCGGCGGGGTGCAGTCGGGGTTGGGTTACCTTGGCGCGGCGAACCTCGGGCAGCTCCGGCAGAAGGCGCGGTTCATCCGGGTCACGCCGGCGGGGCAGCGCGAATCGTCGCCGCATGATATTGTTGAGGTAAAGGCCGGGACCTAGATTCCGGGTCGGCTTTGGCAGGGATGCGGGATAGCTGATGCTTGGTAAGGGTTGGCAAAGGTTGATTAGCCATGGCATTTGACCGCTTCCAAAAAAGTCATAAAAGACATTAGTCAGATTGCATTACCTGGTTTATAATCAATGCCATTAGGAAAATCTTATCATTATGCCTGCTTCAGAAATTCAGAACGAAACCGACTTTAATGCCGTAAACCCGAGGGAGGATACGGGCGTTTCCCGGTTTCCATGGAGGCGTGTTGTCATCTTTCTGACGGTATTCACGACGGTCACCCTGAGTGCCAACTGGCTGGTTTGTGCTACGTGGAATTATTTCATGGGGAATGAGGAAGTTCCTGCGTGGCAGTTTGTTCCACCGCTTCTGACGATGACGTTCATCGCGTGTGTTTTTCTCGGAAGGCGCTATTCGAACCCCGGGCTGCGGGTTGCCTACCGGGTTGCGGCGGTGTGGATGGGGGTTTTGAATTTCAGTGTTTTTGCGTCGCTGGGGGCCTGGGTCGTTTTGGGAGTGGTTGCGGTGCTGTGGTTGCCTGTTGAGCCGAAGTTCATTGGGGCGACGTTCTTTGGAGGCGCTGCGCTTGCGAGCGTTTATGGCTTCGTGAATGCCTCGTGGCTGCGGATCACGCGGGTGACTGTGAAATTGCAAAACCTGCCTGCTGCATGGAATGGCAAAAATGCCGCGCTGGTGACCGATATGCACCTGGGAAATGTGCGTGGCGCGGGTTTTACGCGCAAAGTCGTACAGAAAATTCGAGAATTGCAGCCGGAGGCTGTTTTTATCAGTGGCGATATGTTTGATGGTGTGGAGGCGGATTTCGATGCGCTTCTTGAGCCTTGGAAGAGCCTTTCCGTGTCTGCGGGCATCTATTATGTGAGCGGCAACCACGAGGAGTTTGAAGACCGCGCGAAGTTTCTCGATGCGGTGAATCGGGCGGGCATTCGCGTTTTGAACAATGAGAAGATTGAGAGCCACGGTTTGCAGATCGTGGGCATCCATGACGGCGAGACGCACGAGCCGGAACTTTACAAATCGCTATTACAGCGGGCGGAACTGGATCCGAACCGCGCGAGCGTGCTGCTTGCGCATCAGCCCAAGAATCTGGCGATCCCCGCTGGCGAAGGCGTTGCGTTGCAGCTTTCCGGCCATACGCACAGCGGGCAGATCTGGCCGTGGCATTGGCTTGCGGCACGGGTCCACGGGAAATTTGTCTATGGATTGCACCGTTTTCAGGAAATGCAGGTCCTCACGAGCAGTGGAGCGGGCACGTGGGGCATACCGATGCGGGCCGGGACGAAATCCGAGATTGTTTTGGTTCGGTTTGAGGCGGAATCGATAGCCCAACCGTATTAGGCATTTTCGTCATGCTGTGATTGTATAATCAACCCTATGAAACTCCTGGTTGTACTACTTGTTGCGGTGGCCTGCACACGATGTGTGGCACAGAGTGATGAACAGGATTACATTCAGCGTGTAATCAAAACGCCCAAGGGCGACGTGAGGATATTCAACAAAGGGCTTTCGCCGGATGGGCACTACGGCGTGGGCGACGGCGCACAAGGGCAGGCTTACGGGGGCGATAACTGTTTTGTCGATATCCGAGAGAAAAAAACCATCGACCTTCCCTCGGATCGTCCTTACGAGTCGAAAGAAAACCATGCCGAGTATGGCGTATTCTGGAGTCCTGGCACGAAGTTTGCCCGCTACTGCCTCATGCAAAATCAGAAGCGTTTTGCCACGTACAATCTTTTCCTCATCCGGATGGATCAGCCGGGCATGAGCCAAGTGGATATCGTGCCGCGACTTGAGAAGGCGGTACGGCCTGTGCTCCAGACGTTGCGCCCATTGTATTACAAGATCATGGCAATCTCCTACCCCAACTCCGAGTGGGACGATGTATTTAAGACGCCTGTATTCCACGCGACGACGGTGGATATCCAGTTCAATGCCGACCTGCCCAAGGCCGGTTACGACCAAGTGACAGGCTGGGTGACTGTGAGCTTGCCTGAGGGGAAGGTGCTGAAGGTTGATTGCGACGCGAAGCGGGACGATCCATTCCAAGACGACGCGACTCTGGCAAAGGCAGACGCTGACTTAAACCGCGTATATGCGCTGCTGCAAAAACAGCTCGACCCGACGCATCGCGCCAAGCTGAGGAAAGAACAACTGGACTGGATCAAGCAACGGGACGACACGGTCGCGGACGATTACCCGATAGCCGGTGACGATGTGGAGGTGCCGGAGTTCACACGCGAGCGGAACAAGAGGCTCGTAGATGTCACTGAGGAAAGGACTGGCGTGTTGAAGGGGCTGCTTGGCAAGTAAGTTTTTAGAAGCTGCGAGCTGGGAATTCCGTCACCCCGCTTCGGGGGTTTTGGTTTTATTGGGATGAGGTTTCCCGGGGTTTCGCTGTGCTGCACCCCGGGCTATAATTCCGTCGCACCCTTCGGGCGATCGGGATTGCAAAGGCGTTTCCGGTCAAAGGGATTCAGAGGATGACGTTGTTCCGCGCCATTTATAAAAGTGCGGCTTCGCCGGTTTTTGTCGCATCGCGCTTGGAAATCACGATCCACCATGTTTGCATTGCCCCGCTATACTTCTGAAATGATGCGCTTTCTTTGCTGGTCGTATTCCTGATCGGTGATCAGGCTCCCTTTTTTCAATTGGTCCAGTTTTTTGAGGCGCTCTTCTGGAGATGGCACCTGCTTCCGGATGCCGAATTGTTTCCTCAGGGCTCTTACGGTGGTAAAAATGATCACCAGCCAGAAAATTACCCCGAATATTATCAGCATGTCCTGGCCGGATACGAGGGTGCCGAGTGGCTGTGGAGGGATAATCATGGCTGTGGCGCAGGGTATGGGGAGGGTTCCAAACTGTCAAATGGCGTCGGAGAGCGGGCTGCTTGAGCAGTCAAATTTCATTCGGCCAGCAATTTTGCGACTTCGGAATCCAGGTCATCCCGGACATCCCTGTTCACCAGGACGCCTTTTTTATTTACGAGCCACATTGTGGGAACGCTATGGATGCCGAATGATGTGACCAACCTATTTTCCCAATCCCTGCCGTCGAAATACTGGGGCCATGTCATTCCCTGCGCCTGGGTGACTGCCAGCATTGCCGTCCTGTCCTGGTCGAGCGAGATGCCGATGATATCGAAGCCCTGGTCGTGATATTTCCGGTAGGTGGCCGCCACGTACGGCACCTCCTCCATGCAGGCCGGGTACCAGGTCGCCCAGAAATCGACGAGCACCACGTGTCCCCGCAGCCGGCTGATATCCACCGGCGTGCCATCCGCCGCCAGAAAGCTCAGATTGAACTGCGACCTCGCCTCCTCCGCGCGCGCCACGGCCTGCACATTTGCCGCCATCCCGCCCTCCGACCGCTCCAGCACATCCGTCGCTGCTGCCGGGATCTCTTTCGGCGCGCCCTGATATTGCACGTGCAACATGCCGTTATCGTCCACCGAAACCAGATCCACCATGACCCCCGCGCGCACCTGCACGCTGCCCACCACCCGGCCATTGAACATCGCCGGGAACTCCATCGCCTCCTTCATTGCCACGCTTTTCGGCCAGCTTTGTGGATTCGCCCTCAGCGCCGCCAAAGTCAGGCGGGCGGGCTCCGGTGTGCCTTGCGGAAGCGGCTTCGTCATCACGGCAGGGATCTGCGCGGATTGCGGTGGTTGAGCGGGGTTTGTGGAATGGGCGGGAGAATTTTGCGGGGTAGCGGCAGGCACTGGTGCCGCTGAGCCACCGGTCACGCGCACGTACACCGCGGAAAGTATTTGCGGAACATCGGACGGCCTTACCCCCACAAAAAACATCGCCACCACGAGGATAATGGCAACCGCCGCGACCGAAGTGAAAAAATCCTTCATACTCCCGGCAGGTCTATAGACAGCCTTGAAAAAACCAAGAAGTTAAATTTTAACAAGGAGAAAACGGGGGGGACGACCTGTTTACTTTTGGTGACCCTTGTACGTATCCCGGCCGCATGGATACGGCTTAGAGGACGTTTAAAAAGTGCGTGAACGTATCCGCTTCGCGCCGGCGGGGTTTCGCACTCGCTCGCCGGGAGGCTCGCGCTCCCATCGTTCGGAGAGCCATTTGGGACTTTTTAGACGGCCTCTAAGAGGGCGTCTAAAAAGTCCAAGTGGCGCGTGTGCTGATCGATGCAAACTACCGAAAATTAGGAGTGCAAGCTTGCAGCTTGAGAGCGTTCGACGGCAAGCCGGAGGCTTGCGCTACTTTAAATCGGACTTTTTAGACGGCCTCTTAGACCGCTTTGCGGCGGCGGCGGTGGAGGATGAATGCGACGAGTGCCCCACCGGCGACGAGGTAAATGCTTTTCGGCTCGGGGATTCCTTCCAGGGCCAAGCCTTGGGCGGTAAGGTTCCAGCCGACCACATCGTATGCCGTCATTTCATTGGCTCCGAGGTTTGTATCCACGCCGGGGTCGCCGTAGGCATCCTGCACCTGGGGTGGCGTGTTGCCTTCCTGTTGCGCGGGGGTATTCCCGTTTCCCCAATCGCCGAAGTCCGAGCCCGTGGAGCCGTCCTGGTTGAAATGCACGAGGTCTGTCGTGCCGCCATTGATGGAGAAATAGGAGACGGCGCTGGTGGATTGTGTATAGCTCCTGGCGCCCGGGGCACTGTAGCGGAAGAGATCCAGCGGGCCAACGTAATTGGTGGTGCCGCTCGCAAGAGTGGAGCCCGATCCGCCAATGCTTCCGACCACTTCATCCAACTCGTGCATGACGACAGCCTGGATATCGTAATCACTGGGATTCTGGGTGCCCGATCGGGAGATATTCATGATCGAAGTATTCAAGCTGATCGTGCCACTGACGACGCCAGTGAGGGTGCCATCCCCCTGCACGTTCACACCCAGTGCTTCGAGAAGAGCCTGCGTGGCCAAAATGTTCGCATTGCCATTCACAGGATTCACGGCGGTGCCGCTTCCCAAGGAGGCGATGGCGGAGTTATCATTCACCGTGAGGATCTGGTTATTCTTGAGCGCGGTGAGGTAGCTGGCGTAAGAGGTCTGATAGTATGCGGTGTTGCTTTGTCCGAGGCCGGAGCTCATTTCCTTGAAGGTGATGTCGATGGTGACATTATTGGAGAGGTCGCCCTCGAGGGTATTGATGGTTGACTGGATGGAACTCTCGATCGTCGCTGCATTCGGATCGGAAAGGATCGTGGAGTCGTAGATCGGATTGATCGTCACATCGGCCTTTGCGGAGGGGCAGCAGGCAACCGTCAGCAGGAGAAATGTAAAAAGAGCCAGCGCGTATTTACCGAATGAACGAGGCAACCCACGATGCTTTATCTCCATCCGGCTTTGATAAAGATTAGTAGTAGTGTTGTCGACTACGAACTGAGTCAAATAATCAGACCCGAGCGAACAAGGATGAACTGCGGGTATCGGGGTCACTGTCTTTTTTCAGATCTTCCTTAATTTCCTTGAGTTCGTCGCGACACTTTTTCACCCAGTATTGGGTAGAATATGCGCAACACAGGATGAAGAAACCAAAAATGCCTGTAGTTATGTTCATAGTCATTGTTTTCGGAAGCGTTTTGTCATGCATTGTCCGGTTTGCCAATGCATTTGCCGGAGAACGCGATGCTGACTGCAAACTTCCCTGTCAGTTCCACTTGAATACGACCGTGAGGAGATCGGTGCCGGGTTCGCGCAACTGGTCATACGTCTTTTGGGCTTCGGCGGGGTTCCGCACGTCGCTGATGACCGAGGTGAGGGAGAGCGCATTGCGCCGGATCATGTCGAATATGACCGACCGGTCGCGATCCTGTTCGCTCCGGGGCACAATGAATTGCATCTCCCTCAGGAATGCCTCCTTGTATGGCACCGTGAAGGTGTCCTCGTAGCTTCCCTGCAGGACAATGCGGGGGCCGCGGGTTTCGAGGTTGCTCCACGGCAGGTCGCGGCAGACTGTGATCGACTGCGGAAGCACCCGGGCCGCGCCGGTGCAGTCCACCACGACGTCGGCCCCGCCGGGAAAGAACGGGGCAAAGGTTTCCTTGAGAGATTGGCCGGCGATTACGGCGCGGACCCCTGCAGCCGCGGCTTGGGCGACCCGTTTGGCCGAAACATCGGTGGCTACGACAAATGCACCGGCAGCAGTGTAGAGCTTCGCGGCCATGTGGCCAATGGCTCCGAGACCGATGATGGCGATCTTTTCCTCCGGAAGCGGATTGCAGAGGCGCAAACCGTGGTATGGAATGGAGCCCATTTTTGCAGCAGAGGCTTGAACCAGATCGACGCCTTCCGGCACAGGCAGGAAGGAATGGCCATCAAACACCGCATGGCTCATGTGACCGGCCCATGCCCGATTGAGTCCCGGGGCGTATCCGCTGCCCATGAAAAACCCGATTGCGCCCACAGAAGCCATGGCGGATGCGCCCGCTTTTATCACCCGCCCGACGGAAGCGTATCCCGGGACAAAAGGAAAAATCGCTTCCCCACTCTGCTTTCCGGAAATGCAGCGCAATTCGGTGCCGGGACTGATGCAGGAGTATAGTGTCTTCACAAGCACTTCGTCCGGACCCGGTTCCGGCAGCTCGACTGATCGCATCTCCACCTGGTTTACACCGGCAACAACTACTGCTTGCGCTTTCATGATACTGGCTTTTTTACTTTGTTGTAAAAGGGGCGTCGAGAGAAGATTCGAATAGAGGGGCCGTGCCTGTGAATGGAATTGCACATCTCAAAAAGCGCACATTCTGTCCAAATAAAGACAGGTACGATGGCTATAATTACTCCTATCCATGCCTCCCCTGATCCACAGCTTTTTTGTTTTCTCTGTGGTCGTGGCATTTGCGCCGTTTTTCTGATTCAACGGCATAAGGGGTGCTGTCTTCTAAAGTCTACAACTTAAAAGGGAAGGAATCGTTATGGGAAACGTTCTATTTGTTGTTCGTGTGTCTGTGGTTCTTTGCGTCATGGGGACGCTGGCTGGTGCTGCTTCCGGAGCTGACAAGGCTGCGGAGATTGCACGCGCTACGTATCCGGGCGAGAATGATCAGGGTAAGTGCAAGGTTTACGCCGATGCCTTGTTTAAGGCGCTAAAGGCTGGGCATATCCAGGCATGGGAGATTTATTTCCTGGTCGGAAGCGGGCTGGAATCCTATCAGCACGCCATGGTGGTCTATCACGATGCCGGAGCTTACTGGTATGTCGATAACCTCTTTCCATTCCCGACCAAGTCGTGGGGAAAGACAACGCGAGAGTGGATACAGGACCGGTGCAATGCCGTGGATGATCCTCCCGGGCCGGTGAATATTTTCTCCGAACCCGTGATTTACTTCGGGATACTGAAGGTTAAGAGCACGGATCGCGGCTATTCCTCCGGGCGGATTGCGGCGAAGCCGGCGGTGAGGAAGAAGAATGTTGCGTTGGCGCAGGCTGGAAATTCGTATTAGCTGTGGCGGTTGGCGTTCCAATATTGTGTCAAGAGTCAACGGGCTTACCCTGTCAACCTTTCAGTTTTTAACAGTAGGCTGCACCTGGAACGATTCTGTTGGAAGTGTGTTATCCCCAACCCTGCCGCAGATAAACGACGAGCAGGCCAAACCCGATCCACAAACTGATCATGAGCGGCACTGCACGCCGATTCCAGAATCGGAAGCCGCTCCGCATGGCTTCAAAGTCAACGCGCAGTTCGGGGACAGAGGTCAACCACTCGGGATCGTTACGGAACCAAGTGTTTTGAAAGTAAAACATCGAGGTTGGAAAGACATAGTGTCCTTGCGGATTCCACCGATATCCGTTTGGTTTGCCAATTTTAATCCAGATGTGCTTGTGATCACGATAGAGAGCTTTCACAAAACGGTCCACCGCCATCCAAGCAGAAAAAAGTCGCGCGAAGCAATAAGCGGCCACGGCCAGCGGAATAAGAAGCAAGTAACCGGGTTCCATTTATGCTTATTTTAGGTGCAGTTTGAGTTATGCTCAATACGAAACGAAGCAACCCGCATCTCCGCTGGGGACAGCGGACGCTACACCTGTCACCTCTGCGCGCCACGTGTTCATTGATTGGTGAACTTATTGTTGCTTGAGGCCGTCTATGTGATAGCCGAGTGCGGGGAGGGTCAGGCCATCGGGTGAGGACCAGGGGGTGTCGCCGAAGTTGACGGTTACTGTTACTCCGTTGGCGAACCGGGTCCGCTGGATGGCGTGGTCGGGGGTTAGCCATTCGTGGGTGAGCATTTCGGAGTAGGCTGTGGCGCGGGCGACTGGCTCGGCGGTGTTGTAGCTTTGCACGAAGCGGGCTTTGTTTGCGTCCCAGATTTTGCGGTCGAACATGAACATGGGGGGCGTGCCGTAGAGGGCGTTCCAGAGGTCGCGACGGTCCCAAAGTTTTGGCAGTTTGTTGTTGTAGTCGCCCCAATACCACTGGGCGACGACGCAGTCGTGGTAAACGAGTTCCCAGAGCGGCAGGCGATAGGCGTGGCCGGTCTGGAATTTGGCGACTTTGTCCGGGACGTCGTCCCAGATGCGCGCCATGTCGCGGCCGGCATCGGGGATGCGGTAGGGGCCGAGGCTGAGCATGCCCTCGAAATAATCGACATATGGGACGGCGGCATCGTGCCCGGTCTCGCTGCCGCAGACGAGGCCGCAGCCTTCGCTGACGTAGCGGAGCAGCTCCATCTTGTAGTGCTTGCTGTCGGAGCGCGTCATGGGGTGGTGAGGGTCGTAGCATTCGCGCCAGGGGCTGGCGGTGGTGGTGTCGATGAACCGGCATTTGTAGGGATGGGTCGCGAGGTCGGCGGGGATGCGCTTTTGCGCGTAGGGGAGAGCCTCCCGGTCGCAGAGGGTGCCGCAGGGGATCATTTTGCCATCCTTCGTCTCGACCTCCCAGCCGCGCACCCAATCACCATCGGCGCCGATCATGAGGTCGTTGTTTTTCCACGCGTCGCTGGTCCAGTCGGGATGGATCCATTTGAGCAGCGGGAAGTTCTCGGGGTTCATGGCGTCCTGGTAAATGTCGTAGCGGCTGGTGAGGACGCCCATGGCGTTGAGGGCCTTGATCTGGTCGGGCGGGAGGGCATTGCTCCAGAGGATGTGTGTGATGCCGAGGGCCTGCAATTCGCGGCACCATGCGACCCCGGCGGGATCCCAGCACCAGATATTCACGGCACCCACGAGGAGATCCACGGCGGGGTTGGCCTCGCGCTTCTCTGCGAGTGTTTTGAAAAGGCCTGTGGCCTTCGCGTACGCGCGGTAGCGCTTGGCCATGGCGACGTAGCCGTCGGAATCGGAAAAGATGTAGCGGATGACGCGCTGCGGGCCGAACTGCTGCTTCTGCGGCTCCCACTCGGGGACGAGGCTGAGGAGGCCGCCGCTGCGCGGGACACCGACGGAGGCATCGTCCGGCGTTTCGACGATTGCCATCCAGCCCGGGCCGCCATCCGTGGCCCCATACCAGGGCATGCAAAGTCCGTGGCCGCTGTATAAAATGTAGTGCGCCGGGGAGAGCGATTCGTCGTCCACCGGGTAACTGATCCCTTCGTTCATGGGGAGGATGAGCAATTGCCCCTTTGCGGATGCGAACGGAGCGGGCCACGAGAGCGGCGCGTCCATTTTGCCCGCGCCCTGGAGGGAGATCACCAGTTCGGGTGTTTCCCCGTCGAGGCGTGCGGTGGCTGTCAGCTTGCCCATGGAGACGGGATCGAGGAGTTTCAGGGCGATCGTGTCGCGGCCATCGGCGTGTGCAATTTTCGCATCGAGGACGATCAGTTGCGCTCCGGCTGCCTGCTGAAGCCATGTCCGTTTCGAGCGGTGATCAGTGATGGCGAATGTGCTGTCGCCGGGTTTAAAGGTGACGTCCAAGGCTGCGTTGTGGATGGTCACTGCCTCCGGCAAACCGGGTGCGCACAACGCCGCGAGGCTGCCCTGCCGTGTGAGGACGAAATCGTCGCACCAAATGGTGGCTGTCCCCTCCCCTATGAGGCGAGGGTTAAGCGTCGCGACTCCCGGTGGGACGATGAAACGCGAATGAAAGAGGCGCCATCCCTTGGTCTCATGGGTGGACTGGCCGCCGTATGCCCAGTCGATCGCCTTGCCGGCAGCATCGCGGGTGATGACGCCGAGCGTCGCACTGCCAGCCCCCTGGAGTCGGACCCAAGCAGCGAATTCGTAAATCTCACCGGGCTGCACCTGCAAATTGAGCGTGTGGGTGAGGCTCCAGTCCTTCCCGCCGGTATGCTCGATGCGCGCGGATTGTGTGCCGCCGTGGTGCTCCGTGGTGTCGAGGGTGAGCTTGCCTGCGCCGTCATCGCGCGTCCAAAGCGGATTCCATGCTTCCATGCCGTTTTCAAATCCTCCGTTCTTGAGGAGGTTTTCACCGGGAGAGCCAGCGGTGCCGGGGGATTCAGCAAGGAGGGTTCCGCAGCATACCGCCGCGCAATAGAGCGCCAAAAATAAGCGATTCATTTTCAGGCGGTTAATTTCTCCCGCGGTCTGGAGAAAACCAAGTGAAATAAACGATATTCAAGGAATGGGCGCACCTAGTTTCCCAACCCATTTTTCGCCCCGCGCAGATCAAAGATCGGAATAAAAGGTAAGCACATGATGGATAACCAAACACCTATAAACAAAACTGTGACCGAAATGGCCACTATTGCCAGTAAACTTCCGTTATCGGAATTTTCCTTCCGCCTAATTGTTGCGAAGATGGTGACCTGTGCGTTCAGTCCTCGTCCGCAGATTCGACTGCAGACTTCAGGGCGCTGGAGGAGCGGAGGTAGCTGAGGAAGGTGCTGAAGTTGGTGAGGACGACGACGGCCAGGATCGGGAAATTCAGGAAGAGCGCAGCGGCGGCGCATGTGAGGTTGAATGAAAAGGCGACTTGCAGGCCGACCTTGCGGTTCTCCATGCTGCCGATGCCCATGAGGCGCAGGAGCACGAGATTCTCAAGGTCGGGCTGACGGAGCACGACGTGGGAATCGGGCAATTCCTTTTCCAATGATTCCGCGACGGCGATGGAGACATCGGCCGAATTCGCGGCGGGGGCGTGTTCCCCCATGCCGCCAAAATAGGCGACCTTGTGCCCGAAATAGCGGCGCTGGCTGATGAATGCGGCCTTGTCCATCGGTCCGTGGTCGCCATGGAATACATCCGCGCCGATCTCCTTCGCCATCCGCGCGATCTGGTCGGCGGGACGATGGGAGAGCAACACCACCTCCCCCACCCCGAGCCGGCGGAGGCTGTCGCCGAGCGTTTCGCCATTGCCATTTGTTCCGCGCCAGGTAGCGGCGCTGTCATCCACGACAAAGCAATCGGCAGCGGCGATACGGGTGAGGGCTTCGGACGACGAGATGTAGATGCCGAGCAGGCCGGACTGGATGATGCCCGTGAGGTCGCCCAGTTCCGCAGTGAGCGACGGGCCGCTGAGATAATCGGGATGAGCGGCGGCCTTTGCCATCGGGATGCCGCCGCGACTGAGGGAGGCGACGCTCATCACCAGCGCTGGCAGGGCAAGACGGTCTGCAAATTTTTTGGCGCCATCGTCCGTGCGCGGCCTGGTAAAAACCTGCGCGTACCACGAGGCGAGCCGGGCGGCCACGGTATCGCCGCCGGTGGCGGTGAGGCGCATGCGAAGTTCGCCGCCGGTCAGGCGGCTGGAGGCGTACAGCATTTCGCCGGAACGCTTGGAGGCCGCATGCTGGCCACCGGTGATCCAGTTTTCCCGCACGGTGCCTGTGCCATCCACCACGAGCCCGTCGCAGGGCACGGTGTCCCCGTGCCGCAGGACGATGAGATCGCCCTGCCGCAAATCCCCGATCGCAACCTCGGCCTGCGCGCTGCCGCGATCCACCCAGACGCGGCGCGGATAGCGGCGGTAATGGGAGAGAAACCTTCTTTGTGTGCGACCGCTCAGCGATTTGACGCGTTTGGGCCAATGCTCGAGAAGCCATGTCATCAAGGCATCGCCGGTGAAATGGAGGGTGATAAGGCCGAGCGCCCCCATCCATGCGTGAACGACGCTCATCGTCACCCGGCGGCTGCGCAAGGCCTGCACGGCGCGCCTGACGTTGCGGAAGGTGAGCAGGGAGAGCAGCAATGTGCTGACCGTGCGGAACTGGGGCAGCAGATAATCCGAAATCGGCGCGAGGATCGCATGGGTATTTACAACCGCCTGATACGGCGACAAATCACCGGGCGGTTTGTCCCATAGATGCACGGAACGCTGGATGGCGGGATCGAGGACATCCAGGAGATGCTCCGGCGTGATCTTCTGCGGCTGGCAGCGGACGACGACAGCGCCCGGAAGCACGCGCAATGCGGATTCCTCCTCGACCCCCGCGAGCGTGGAAAGATCCTCCAGCACCTGCCCGCGAATCGCGGGATGAATGGCAAGGGGATGGAAGCACCGGTAAGAGGCGGCCCCTTCCTCCTCGATGCGCCAGAATGTCAACCGCTGGCCGACCCGGTAAATCTCTGCCGATTTTCCCTGCATGATCGAAAATACAACGTCCTCGCAGGCAAGGGGGAGCGATTCGCGGGCGGGTTTCTTCATCGCCGCGGCGAGGGCATCCATCGTTTCCGAAAGCCGTGTGCGACCGGGCTGGAACCGGAGCCGCAGGGAATCGCCATTGAGCCGGAGCGCCCTGAGCGTGGGTACGGCAAAGCAGCGGTCGATGAATTCCCTGCGCAGCCTGGGGTCCACGGCATCCGCGACCGCGGGGCCTGAGAGGTGCAGTTCCCCTGCCCTGACCGACTTTATTTTCAGCGGCGGGGCGGGCTTCGTGATCAGATCGGTTTGCCTGGGCTTCGGCTTGGGCTTCGTTGCCATGGGCGTAATCAGATGAAGGCGAGGATCAGCGCGGCAACGCTAAGGATTTTCATGCTTTGATTCTGCTGGAACCCGATGAGGCCCACCGTGGAATCGAGCAGGAAACTGATCTCGGTGGAGAGTTGGGCATCGTACTCGCGCAACGAGCGAATATCGTGCTCGAGCAGGCGGATGCGCTCGACGTGCCTGGGCTGGATCCAGCCCTCCGCATTGCTGATGACAAAATTGGCGAGGTTCTGAAAACTCAACGAACTCTCCCTGAGGCTGCTCACCAGGGAATTCCTCTTGCCGAGGCGCTGGACGACGTTCTTCAGACCGAGCTTGCGCGTTTTCCTTGGTTCGCCGCTTTTTTCCGAAAAAATTTCCACCGAGAGCGCATTCAGGCTCTGCTCGATCTGGCGGAGGGTGCTGGCGTTCTGGCCCACCACGGCATCCATCACTTCCACGAGCACATCATTCGTGTTGTTGAATCGCTTCGAAAGGCGCGTCTTGCGCTGGCTGGTGAAGATGCGGAAAGCGTGGTGATCCGAATACCGGATGCTGGTGAGATGGAGCGGGCTAAGTATGAATGTCACCGACGTATTCTCCGGGATGGGTGACTCGTAGGAGAGCAGCCAGCAGGACATGTAGAGCGCCTTGTCCTCCACGAACAGGCGGCTCGACGCCTCGATTTCGTGCATCTCCTCCTTGGTACGGATCTCGACATCCAGGTGCTTCTCGACAAACTCCTCTTCTTCGCGCGTGGGAAAAAGCAGATCGATCCAGAGCGCTTTTTCGAGGGGGCTGGTGTCGCGTTTCAGGTCTTCCAGCCCGACCTTGCGGAGGGAAGTCTGACCTTTTTCAAGAAGTTGGATCATAGGGAAAGGATGAAATTATTTGGATGGCCCGGCAAGTGGAGAAGTACCCGCTGCAAGAGCCAGCGCCCTGTCCCCTCTCCAGCGGGGCAGCAGGCCATTCGCAAGCGCCATGAAGGCGGAGACGTTATTGAATGCCACGGAGTGCCAGATGTTGAAGCCGAAAAGGAACACGCCGGCGACGCAGAAGGAGTTTGCGCCGAGGATCAGGTGCCAGCTTCGTTTCACATTGGTCTCCAGGCCCTGGGAAATATCGCGGAGCGCGCAAATCTTCGAGAGGCTGTCCTCGAGGAAAACCACCTGCGCGGTGTCCGTGGCGATGCTGGAGGCGCCGCGCAACGAGATGGAGACATTCGCCCGCTTGAGAGCGATGGAATCGTTAATGCCGTCGCCGACGAAGCAGACGACGCGGCCTTCCTTTTGCATCATCTCGACGTAGCGCGCCTTGTCCTGCGGGAGCACCTCGGCGAAATAGCGGTCCATGCCGAGACGCTCGGAAAGAGCGCGCGTGGGCCTTTCGTGGTCGCCGGAAATGATGGCCATGTGCTTGACGCCCCGGGCGCGCAAACCGGCGATGATTTCCTCCGCCTCGGGCCTGTGGGATGAGTGCAGCTCCAGCGTGCCGGCGAGGAGGCCGCCGATGGCGACATTCACAAAAGACTGCCCCTCGGCGTGCATTTTCTCCATGTCCTTCTGCACCGCGGGAGGGATCTTGATGTTTTCCATCTCCATGAACCGGCGGCTGCCGACGCGCACCAACTGGCCCTCGATCTCCACGGTGATGCCGAAACCGACCTGGTACTTGGAGGCGTTGATCACCGGCATGGGGAGCTTGCTGGCGTGGAAGCGCTCCAATATCGCCTTTGCGATGGGATGCGTGAATTTCTGCTCCGCGGCGGCAGCATAGGAAAGGACGCGCGCCTCGTCGTGGGTGCCGCAGCAAAGAATCCTGCCGACCTCGGGTTTTTCGCGGGTGAGCGTGCCGGTCTTGTCAAACAGCACGGTGTCCACCATGCGCATCTGTTCCAATGCGCGACCGTCCTTCACGAGAATGCCGTGCTGCGCGCAAAGCGTAAGCGAACTGAGCATGCCGAGCGGGGCGGCCATGCGGATGCCGGTGCCAAGCTCGGAATTGACCACCGCGAGCGCGGCGCTGGCACCTATGACCCCGCCGGCGAGCGTGGCAATGCCGAGAGCGGGAATCACCGCGCGGTCCGCAAGATGTTCGCCGCGGGATTGGGAGCTGGATTTGTAGGCGATCGTTTTGTTCAGGATGCGGCTGATCTTGCTCGACGCGGTTTCCCGGCCTGCGCGCTCTACTTCCACCACGATCCGCCCCGCCAGGAGCAGCGTGGAGGCAAACACGTTGTCGCCGACGGTTTTTTCCGCGGGAGCGGATTCGCCCGTGAGCATGTGCTGGTCGAGAATGGCATCGCCGTCGCGGATGACGCCATCGACCGGCACGGCCTCGCCGGTATGCACGATGATGCGGTCCCCGGCGCGCACTTTTTCCAGCGAAGTCTCGACGGCGTTTCCGTCGCAAAGGAGCCAGACCACGCTGGGCTGTTTGCCGAAGGCGTGGAGCAGGATTTTAGCGGAATCGTCCCCGGTGGAACTGAGCAGTTTGCGGCCAAAGGTAAGGAACCACGCCGTCATGGCCCCCGCAAAAATCTGGCCGGTGAAGAGGCACGCGGTGAAGATGATGCTGTCGAGCACATCGACCCCCATGCGCCGCTCGCGGAAGAGAACCTTGAAGGCGCGCTTGAAACTCGGGATGGAGGTGTAAAGCATGAGGGCCGCGCCCGCAGGCAGCATGGCAGGCGCGAAAAATGTGGTGACGGTTGCAAGCGCGAGCGAGGCGGTGGCGACGGGAACGCCGGCATCGACCCGGCGCGTCTTCGGGATGCGCGACGGAGCGCGCGACATGGCGAGATCAAGCTGGTGCACGATCTGTTGCTGATGCACGAGATTGTGGTCGTACTCGATGGTTACGCTTCCGGCACCAGCGTGGGTCTTGTAGCGCGTGATACCCATCATGGATGTCAATTCCCGCTCGAGAAAACGCACGAGGTGCTTTTTGTTGAGGATGAGGGCGTTTCGCAAACGCAGCCAGCCGGGCATTTCCATGCGCAGCTCCCATGTGCTGAGAATCTGGCCGTACCGGAAAACGCGCAGGCGCGACTGGTTCCCCGGCACAACGCGAAGTGCTTCCGGGGAGAGCGTGGGGCTGTAATCGGGAGCGATCTCACCGCGATAAACGCCGGCGATTTTTTCAACCACCGCCCTCCAGTTTCCATTGGCTTCATAAGCAAGCGAGGCCGTGCCCTCCGATGTGTCGATTTCGGCATCGTTGACTTCCCTGACTCCGAGACTGGCTTCGAGGAAATGGCGCGTGGATTCGCTCCGCCACGAGGAAAACCGCCGTGGGTTGTGAAAAACAACGCGGCCTTTTTCGGGAAACGAGACCGTAAAACCATTAGCCGCCGATGAAGATCTCCGCACGTGCCTCGCCTCCGGCGGAACGCCTTGGCGTCCATTGCGCGCCGACGAGCCGCCATTGCTTCCTGCTGATCGCTTTACGAGGTGCGAAGACCTGCTTGAAACAGGAGTCTCCCCGAGTGCCAGTGTATCCATAATCGCCCTGATTTCCGTCGCCAACAATACCCCTGAGTGCTATCCCCTCGCGCTCAGTCGGCTAGACCGCCGCAGCCGCTTCGAATTGGTCGGCGCGGGCCTTCACGATCTTGCGAATGCGGCCGGCTGTCTTGGTTGCCGGCTTGGTGCGCTTGGGTTTTTCCGCGGCTGGTTTTGCAGCGGGCTTGCGCTTCGGTGCCGTGCGGGCCTTTTCGCGGTCGCTCAACGCCGTTTCGGCGCCTTCCTCGAGCGCACGGCGGATGCTGTGTTTTTCGGGCAGGAGCTCGGTGATGAAAACGCCACTGTAAACCAGCCCGTAGGACAACCCATAGAAACTCATGTAAAGTCCCTTGCCCAGGGCGCGCTTGGCAGTTTGCGCAGCCCGGCGCGCTGCCTCGGGTGCGTTTGACGTTGCTTCCTCGAAGGATTCGGCTGCGGATTCCAGTGAGTCCGCAAGGATCGAAAATGGTTTTGAATTTTTGGTTTGTGCTTTGGTGGCCATGTTATGATTTAGGTTCGAATCGTTGTACGTAGTTTACTGTGAAAGTGAGTGGAGTTGGATCATGGAAGAGCGCGTGGAATCAGGAACGCAGAAGAAGCCTGTTAAACAATGTGAATGCCCCCAGCGCCAGGCCGCCAATCAATACCATCGATGCCAGGCCGATAAGGATCCCCAGGGCGATCATCCAGCCATCCTGCTCGATCATTCCCAGTGAAGTCACAAAAATTGCGATGGCCGGGGGCATGTTCGTGCCCGGGACCGGCAGCGCGATGAAGAGTGCCAGCAGGAAAATAAACGCCCCGAGCATGCGCTTCACCAGCGGATTGGCGACCCAGCGCCCTCCGCGGGGACGTGTCATCCGCTCCATGCGCTCCAGTACCGGCAGAATCGAGTGGATCGCCGCCGCCAGCGCTTTCCGCGGCACGCTCCGTTTGAGGAGCCACTTCGGAAGCCGGATTTCCTTGTGGCCGGCCATCATCTGCCATGAAATGACCCCTGTGGGCAATGCCACCACCGCCGACATGCCGGGCACCGGGATCGGAACAACTTCGGGTATTGAGAAGACCAGCAGCGACGCACCAAAAGAGGAGGAGCCGAGCGCCTGTGAAATTTTTTGCACCGTGAACGAGCGTTCGCTCTTGTTTTTCAGCAAATTACGCAGGGTCTCGGACGTCCTTACCGGCAATGACCGGGCTTTTGCGGTTTTGGTTTTTCGACGGCTCTTCGTGGATGTTGCCTTGAACGCCTTTGCACGCGTCCTACGAAGCGCTACCCCTTGCAATGCCGCCCCTGTTATCGAGAGTTGTTGCACCATTCCCTGTAGCGCGGATGATTTCCGATAAAAACAGTGTTGTCAAGCCGCTGGTAATCAAACAAATTCTCGATTGCCGCGCGGGGATCGGGCCGTTATTGATTCAGCGGCATCGAGGATCCATTTTGCAATGCAGGAAAAAATTCACGAATACAAAATCACCCAGCCGCTGACTGCAGAGCGACGGAAGGCCATCCTCGCCCTGATCAAGGACAACGCCGCGCGGAGCCCCTGGCCCATCGAATACGCCTGGGATAAATCCAAAACCCGGCTCCTCGTGACCAGCAAGCCAATGAACTTGGAAGTCGTGTTTCATCCCACAAAAATCGAAGTGTACCGCGATGCCCCGCTGTGGGCCCGCATGCTGATTACGAAAAAGAAACAAGCCCAAATGCTGGAAGCCGTCGTGAATATCCTGAAGGAACTTGGATTTTTAGAGGGCAGGAAGCCCCCCAAAGCAAAAAGCGCAGGCAAGTAACGGTTTGTCCACCACTCGTCCCGGATCACCAGCATCGAACCGCTCGCCTGGAGCGTAGACGTGCGATTCCCCAGCCCCAAAGGGGGCGGATCAATTCAGCTTGGGGCACCCCCGGGAAAACGCCCGAAAAACGACATTGCCGTGGGAGCGCGAGGCTCCCGCCGAGCCGTTTTGGATGCAGAGCCTCCCGCCGAGCCTTTTAGATCCCTCGGAGCCGCATCCGTCTCTCCTCGTTACCAGGCTCCAGCCTGGTAATGCAATTGTCCCCGAGGCTCCAGCCTCGCAGGCGCGGCAGCAATCGGACGCCGAATGTTTCCTCTCTCCACATCTTCCCGCTGTAGCCACTGCCCTTGTGGGCAGTCCTCCACCAACTAGGAACCAGAAACTAGGAACTCCGCTTTAGCGATTGCAGCCCCCCACCCGGTTTGCCTCGGGCACCGGCTCAAGCGCGCCGTGATGAATGTGGTAAATATAGCCGTAAATCGCCACCGAGGCCGGCACGAGCGGATGCTTCCGGATAATCCTGACATCCTCCACAATACTGCGCTTCAGGTCGCTGAAGGTCATCCACGCTATATCGGCGGCCGTGTGCGCGCTTTTTCGCACGTGGTGCCATTTACTCCCCACATGCCGGACATCATGATCCTGGAGTCCAAGCAAATGCCGGATATCCTCATCCGTATAGTCCTGCATGCCGCAACCGGTAGGTGCCCGTATGTTTTCGCAACCAACACGCCGCCGTCTTTATGCCCGAGCCATTCCGCAATCACTTTGAAATCGCAGCCGGCCTCGATTGCATTTGAGCAGAAAAAATGTCGCATTGAGTGGTGTCCGAAATGAGGAAGGCCGGATTTCTTGCAGGCCGTGATGAGCGCTTTTTTCGCCGATAACAGATGAATGATTTTTGCATCATTCCCGCTCCGGTCATTCGCTTTCAAACCTGCAAGAAAACGCAGTAAGGGCGGGAAAAGAGGAACGACCCTGAACTCGTGATTTTTTGTCCCGTTCTCCCCGCCCGTTACGACAAGTGTGTTCAGATCAAAATTCACATCCCGCCAACGCACCTCACAGGCCTCCCCGAGACGCAGCCCCGAGTATGCAAGAAATTCGATCAGTTCTGCCGCTGGCTGTGCTTTCGGCTGATTCCGTAAAGCCGTGAGCAAAACTCGAAACTGGTCCTTCGTGGGAATGACGGTATGCGGTTTATCGGTCTTCCGCTTCTTCACCGTGTCCACCGGATTGTCCAGGATGATGCGAAGATTGAGCCGTGCGTATTCAAAAATCAGCCGCAGGGTGTCTCGCTCATAATTGAAGCTCCTTCCGCTAATCTCCCCCGCCCTTGCGATCTTCCATTTCTCGATATGAGTTTGCCCGATTGAACGCACGGGCAGACCGTCAAAATACTTCCCAGTCTTCCGCGCAATGCCCTCCAGACGCTCAAAAGACCTTGGCCGCAGATCGGGCTTTTTGATCGCAAGCCATCGCGCCGCCACATGCTCAAAAAACATCCCTTTTTCGGTTCCTGTGAGCCCTTTTGCCTTCTCCCGAAGCTGCGACAAACGCCGCTTTGCCAATGCGCTGTCGTCGGTCTTTAGCGAGCGCTTAATCTGCTTGCCATTCACCTTCACGATGGCAAAATATGTGCCATGTCCGTTACGGTAAAGACACTCTGCGACTTTGTTAAGAATTTGGGAGGGTTCCATATATTCTCTAAAAGTCTATCAGGTTACGTAAACGGGTTACAAGCTGTATTTGAAGCGCAAACAAATGCGTTACAAGTCGCTTATAATTAGATATTTGCGCCCGTAGCTCAGTTGGATAGAGCATCGGATTTCTAATCCGGCGGTCGGGTGTTCGAATCACCCCGGGCGCGCATTAATTTGGACAAGGCGCCGGGTATGTGGCACGGTAGCGGGATGTCTTACTGGTTAAAAATCGTGCTCGTTCTCTGCGCGATCTGGGCGCTGGCCGCAGGGGTGATTTTTTTCGCTCATTCCGCAAAACCAACCGCGGCATCGATCGCGGCTTACGCGCACAAAAACGACATCGCCTCCCTTGCGGGCGCGGAGCGGCAAAAAGCGATTGACCATATGGCGGACATGCTGAATCGCACGACTTTGGAGGACCGCCAGAAATTGCGCGACGACGGGGTGACGAATGGGTTCTTTCACTCGCTGACGGCTGAGGAGCAGTCCGCCTTCCTCGACAAGACGCTGCCTGCGGGGTTCAAGCAGATGATGGAGTCGTTCAACAAAATGACGCCGGCGAAGCGGAAGGATTTCGTGGACCATGCACTCACGGAGATGAAGAAACACGAAGGAGAGCAGCCCCCGAAGACGATCGATGATGCCAACACGAAGAAAATCGTGGACCAGGGGCTGAAGTCGTTTTACTCCGACTCGAGCGCCGATGTGAAAATGGATCTCACGCCATTGATCGAGCAGATGCAGAGAAATCTGCAGGGCCCCCGCTGATGAAGAAGGCGTTCACGCTTATCGAGCTGCTGGTGGTGATTCTCATAGTGTCTGTGCTGGTCGGGATTGCGATTCCCGTTTACAGCCGTTTCGCGGAGAACGGTCGCGCAGTCGCTTGCCTCTCGAACATGCGCCAACTGGGCGCGGGGCTGTGCTATCGGGGGCCAGGCGGGCTGTTTGTCTTTGCGCCGCTGGAGGGGATTTTTGCCCTGCACGAGCAGGGCCCCGGCATGGCGCGCTACGCCGGTGCGATCCTGCTGCTTGGGGTGAGCATGCTCACAGTCACGAGTCTCGGTTTTGCGCTCTCGTGCTTTAATATGAAGCCCGCTGCCGCCACAATCGTGACACTCTCGGTGGTTTTCCTTGATTCCATTTTCCGGAACATCCCCTATTTTGAAAACATCAAGTCGTGGTTCATCACCACCCACATGGGCGGATGGCTGCAAATATTCGTCACCTACATCCCGTGGTGGAATATTGTCGAGGATTACGCGTATCTCCTCGCACTCGACGCGACATGCGTAGTCATAGCGCTGGCGGCTTTCCAAAGCCGCGATTTCAAGGGATAGGCCTCGCAGAGTCTGTGGAAGTTTACACAGACAAATCACATTATTCGCGCAAACACTTGACGGGAATTCGTTTCTGTGTAATATTGAAGTTAACGAATAACAAACTATGAACACGCGGCGGTGTCGAACGAACCTATTTCAAAGCCACGCGGGCTGCCTATCTGTCCCATAGGTCCTATAAGACCTATTTTCGATACCGGCTTCCGCGATAATCCAAGCAAGCCGATCGCAGCAAGACAAACTTCCTCTCTGAAAACCTGATAAAATCCAAGGTAATCCAAGCAAATCCAAGTTGAAAAAATGAAACCATCAAGCCATCCCGGACTGGATATTACGAGAACTAGGAACCTTGAACTCGGAACTTGGAACTTTAAAGAGAGTCCAACCGAATCCAACGGAGTTTTAACAAATGATCCCAAATTCCTTCAACTACGAGATGGTAGTGAAATCCATTACAACCAACCGACCTAAACCGAGTTAAACCGACCTAAAAAACTCACTCTTGTTTGAAACTGACCCTCGAATTTCTAAAAACCAGAAACCTTGAACCATGAACTTAAAAAAGCGTCTAAGTATCGTGGACCCCGTCGAGACAATCGCTCGCAAACCGTTGCTTGATGACCTGTAATTCCTTGGACAACGCGGTGATCTGCGATTCGATCTCGGCCATCTCGCTCTCGTATTTTTTCGCGCGCATGGAAAGAATCCGCATCTCAGGCCATGCCAGGATTTCACGGAACAATTTTTCCTGCGAATCCTGGTAGAGCACCTTGGTATTTCCATGGATGAGCGAGCGCTTGTGCCGGCAAATCTGGCCGATGCTGCCAAGGGCACAATTGCAACGCACCCGGAGCCGGCCTTTGTCCTTGATGAATTCCACGTAGTAGGCGCCGCCACTGCTGCGTTTGACTAGGATAACGTGGTTCATAGATAGAGAGTGGGAATTGCTATCAATTCAGCGGGAGGATGCCTGTCTTTAATACGGTGTAATTTTGCCCGAACACCAGATTATTTTTATATTTTTAAATTACTGGAGCGGCGTGAGCTTCCTGTCGGAGAATCGCATGATCTGCTGCGCGTAGCCGGTCTCCATCCAGTCGATGTGGGTGGTGGTAATGAGCTTCTGCGCGTGGGGCGGTAGCTGGTGGAGCAGGGCGTTGCGGCGCTTCACGTCGAGCTCGCCGAAGATGTCATCCAGTAAAAAGAGCGGGGTGCTGCCGGCATGGGCCTCGATCAAGGCAGCCTGCCCCAGCCGCAGGGAAAGGGCGAGGCTTCGCTGCTGGCCCTCTGAGGCGAAGCCGGAGTCGATGCCGTTCAGGAAAAACGCCATGTCGTCGCGGTGCGGCCCGACATTGGTCAGCCGCAGGCGCAGGTCCTCCGCCTGGGATTGCTCAAGTGCGTTGACGAAGTCATCGCCGCATCCGCACGCATAGGTGATCTCCAGCTTTTCCGACGCTTCGCTGATAGCCCCCTGCGCCTCGCCTGCCTTTTCCTGCAGGCTGGCGATGATCCGCCGGCGGCCATCTGCGAGATGGTTGCCCGCATCGACCAGCGGCTGGTTGAAAGCGACGATCTCGCGCCATTTCGGGCTGGGCGCCTTCAGGAGGGTGTTCCTTGAGCGAAGGGCGCGCTCATAGGCGCGGAGTTGCCTGCGATACGCGGGATCGATCTGCACGGCGACGAAATCCAGGAACTTCCGGCGCTTCTCGGCGGAGCCTCGTACTATGTCGATGTCCTGGTTTGAAATATAAACCAGCCGCGCCACCTGCAGATACTCGGACGCTGATTTTTGCTCTACGGAATCGAGGGCGAGTTTCTTGCGTTCGCGGCTGAAGTAAAACTGGAGGTGCTTCTTGTCGAAATGCCCGTCGAGCACGAAGCCCCGCTTCTCGTGCTGGATCACGCGGGCGAGCGTGGTGACCCGTGGGGATTGCAGGCGCAGGAGCACGCACGCGGATTCCAGGAGGGAGGTCTTCCCCTGTGCGTTCGACCCGAAGAAGATATTCGTGCCTGGCGCAAACTCACACTCCAGCGTGTCGAAACAGCGGAAATGGCGGAGCTTGATGTCGGTAAGCATGCGGGAGACGAAAAGTTAAACAGGCGACGTTTGGAAACAAAGAGAAAAACCGGATTCATATGCAAAACGCCCCGCCTTTCCGACGCCTCCCATGAATATCGCGCTTGAATTGCCGCACGCGCCGACTAATTTCGACATCCCACATGCAACTATTGCCCGGCTTTCGTGACTTTTATCCCGACGACTGTGCGCGACGGAACTACATCCTCGCCACATGGCGCGAGGTCGCGCGCCGGTATGGTTTCGTGGAATACGACGGGCCTGTGCTCGAGCCCATCGATCTCTACAAGAAAAAGAGCGGCGGTGAACTGGTCGGCCAGCTTTTTGATTTCACAGACAAGGGTGACCGCCATGTCACGCTCCGCCCGGAGATGACCCCTACCCTCGCCCGCATGGTCGCGGCACGGGAACGCGATTTTAAAAAGCCGCTTAAATGGTTCTGCGTGCCGCAATTTTTCCGCTATGAAAAGCAACAACGCGGAAGGCTGCGCGAGTTCTACCAGTTCAATGCCGACATCATCGGCGAAGCCTCGCCGGCGGCGGACGCGGAGATGATCGGGCTGATCATTGATCTCCTGCGCGGATTTGGTTTGAAACAGGAAGATTTCGTTGTGCGTGTGAGCGACCGCCGGGCATGGGCCGCTTTTGCAAAAGCACGCGGCGTAGCCGAAGACCAGTTGCTCGATTTTCTTGCAGTGGTGGATAAGCTGGAGCGCAATTCCCCAGAAGAGAGCGCCAAAAAACTGGGAGAGTTCGGCATCGCAATTACCGACTTGAAAGCCTTCATCGCTGACCCGGCATCCGAGGCGCCCACACTCAAGCAGATCAACGAGGAGTTGACAGCGCGCGGCCTCGACGGTTTTGTCGAGATGGATCTCACCATCGTGCGTGGGCTGGCGTATTACACGGGATTTGTTTTTGAGGTGTTTGACCGCAGCAAAAAGGAACGCGCACTCGCTGGCGGTGGTCGCTACGACAACCTGCTGGCATTGATGAGCGACGGCAAAGTCGATCTGCCCGCGCTCGGTTTCGGTATGGGCGACGTGGTGCTGGCGAACCTGATCAACGATACACCACATGCAAAAGCGAAGATGGACGCGTGGCTCGCGGAAAACCGTGCGTGCGAAATCTACACCGTCATTGCAAAAGAAGAACGCCGCACGGATGCGCTCGCAATCGTCCAGCAATTGCGCAATGCCGGATTGCGCGTCGATTTTCCGCTGTCTGCCACGAAGGTCGGCAAGCAATTTCAAGCCGCCGAGCAACTCGGTGCCCGCTTCGTCATTCTATTCGGCGATGAATGGCCGCAGGTGAAAATCAAGACCCTCGCCAGCCGGGAGGAGACGCTGGTGTCACGCGAAGATTTGATCAGTCACATTGCACACACCACTCGTCATTCCGAGCACAGCGAGGAATCTCCCGCATCATGAAAGAGTTTTTCGTGTACATGATGACGAATAAGAGCCGCGTCGTTCTCTATACGGGCATGACAAACAACCTGGAACGGCGCATCTGGGAGCATGTAAATCATACAATCAAAAGCTTCACCAGCCGGTACCGTGTAGACCGATTAGTCTATTATGAAGCCTATCGCCGGGCTATCGACGCAATTACCCGTGAAAAAGAAATCAAAGGATGGCGTCGCGAAAAAAAGAATGATTTGGTGGCCAGTATAAATCCGCGCTGGGATGATCTGGCGCTGTCATTATTCAGTGCGTCACCATTGCAATCGGGAGATTCCTCACTGCGTTCGGAATGACGAGGTAAGAAAGTTTATTTATGTATAGAACCCACCACTGCAACCAGCTCCGCAAAACCGACATCGGCCAGACCATCACACTCGCGGGGTGGATCAATTCGCGCCGCGATCACGGCGGCGTTATTTTCATAGATCTGCGCGACCGTGAGGGTCTTACACAAGTGGTGTTCCGCCCCGAGGAACATCCGCAAATTTCGGAGGCATCCCACGGTTTACGCAGTGAGGATGTGATCCAGATCACTGGCACCGTCGCCGCCCGGCTTGACGGCACGCAAAACTCCAAACTCGCCACAGGCGACATCGAAGTGGTTGCCAGTGAGTTAAAGGTATTGAACAAGGCCGACGTGCCGCCGTTCCCGCTTGACGACCCGAAAGTAAACGAAGATCTGCGCCTCGAATACCGCTACCTCGACCTGCGCACGGCGCGCATGCAGCAGAACCTGAAGCTGCGCCATCGCATCGTGAAAGCAACACGCGATTTCCTCGACGAGAACGGGTTCCTCGAAATCGAGACACCGATCCTGTCCAACCCCACGCCGGAAGGCGCGCGCGATTTCCTCGTGCCGTCGCGGCTGACGCCCGGCTCGTTTTACGCGCTGCCGCAGGCTCCGCAGCAATACAAGCAGTTGCTCCAGGTCGCGGGGCTCGAGAAATATTTCCAGATCGCCCGCTGTTTCCGCGACGAAGACTTGCGCGCGGACCGTCAGCCGGAGTTCACGCAGATCGACGTTGAAGCTTCGTTCATCACGGAGACCGATATCCAGACCCTCATCGAGGGATTGCTAACACGCGTATTCAAGGAAGCGAAGGGCATCGAAGTCCCCTCTCCTTTCCCGCGTATCACTTACAAGGACGCCATGAACCGCTACGGCAGCGACAAACCGGATACCCGTTTTGGAGTGGAACTCGTGGATCTCGGCGACACATTTGCGGCGTCGCAATTCAAGGTTTTCCGCTCCGTGATGGATGGCGGTGGCGTGATCAAGGCGATCAATGCAAAAGGCGCCGCCGAGTTGCTCAGCAAGGAGCAGCTCAAGAAATGGGAGGAATGGGTAAAGACCGAGTTTGGCGCGAAAGGCCTCGCCTATATCAAATGGAGCAAAGGCGGCGAATGGGAGTCGCCGATCGTGAAATTTTTCAGTGACACCGAAAAATCCGCATTGGCGGAACGTATGGGCTTCGTCGAGGGCGACGTGCTTTTCTTCGGTGCCGACAAATGGGAGGCCGTGTGCGAGACGCTTGGTCGCGTGCGATTGCGTGTGGCCGATTTGCTGAAACTCGTGGCAGACAAGGGCGCGCTCAATTTTCTGTGGGTCGTCGATTTTCCGCTGCTGGCATTCAGCGCGGAGGACAACAAATGGGTAGCCGTGCATCACCCTTTCACTCGTCCAAAAGACGAAGATATTGCCCTGCTGGAAGCCGGTGAATACGCGAAGGTGCGCGCCATCGCCTATGATGTTGTGTTGAATGGCGTGGAACTCGGCGGAGGTTCGATCCGTATCCACGAGAAGGATCTGCAGGCGAAGATGTTCGATGTACTCGGCGTTGGGCCGGAGGAGCAGCAGGTGAAATTCAGCCATCTGCTCCGCGCATTCAGCTATGGCGCTCCGCCGCACGGTGGCATCGCGCTCGGGCTGGATCGTTTTGTAATGCTCGCCGTCGGGGCCGATAGCATCCGCGACGTGATCGCTTTCCCGAAAAACAACCGCGGCACGGATCTTATGACGCAGTCACCCATGGAAATCGAGTTCAAGCAATTGCGGGAACTTTATATCCAGAGTACGGCAAAAAAACCCTGAGGTTTTCCCCTACCCTGAAAAACAGACGCAGTTGACGGGAAAGACCATGTGCGATTAAGTCTGCATCTGGCATGGCTACGTATTTCAAATGACAGAGGTATTGAAAACTTTTACGCGCATCCCAGGCAGAACATGGCTCCTGCTGTTGTTTTTGCTAACCGGCGCGTTTGTGAGCGGCGCCTTTGCCGATGAAATCCCGCCTCCGTTCGGGTTGCAATGGGGGCAATCCGATGAACGTATCGGGAAGTTGCTGGACGGGGCAAAGGCCTCCGTGGTGGATAAACACATGGTCGCCGATCGCGAGGCATGGACCGTGGAAGGGCTGCTGCAAGCCGGGCTGAAGCGCACGGTTTTTTATTTCAAGACCGGCTCACTCGTCGAGGTGGAACTCCAATACCAGAGCCCGGATTGGGACATCGCGAAGTATGATGATTTCATGACAGCGGTTCGGCGCCGGATTGAGCAGAAATACGGCGCCGGGCAGTTAATTGCGAAAACAAGAGCCCCTGAGGGCGACGTCATACAAACAATCATCGGCTACAAGTGGAATCAGGACGACACTGCGATTGAGTTATT
>Ga0302319_10002985_pt1 | contig 35846 bp, 27 predicted proteins | sample Bog_T0_2_FD_203319 | JGI IMG/M metagenome (GOLD analysis project Ga0302319, IMG submission 203319) | Peat permafrost microbial communities from Stordalen Mire near Abisko, Sweden - Bog_T0_2 | ecosystem: Environmental > Terrestrial > Soil > Wetlands > Peat | place: Sweden: Abisko, Stordalen Mire...
GACCTGATGCCGAATATGCCAGATATTCGTCTGCTGCCTCTAATTCAAAGGTTTTTTGAGTTGCTACAGCAATGCCGTGTCTGCTCAGAGGTTTTCTCAATCGTCTAAAATGAGGGGAAGGTTGAGTCCTGGAGGTCGTCGACAAGGAACTGGGAGCCGCCAATTGCCGCAAGGTGGCTGCGGAAGTCAACAAGCGCCTCAAGCGCGGGCGGGCGAAGAATCCTTGACACGGCGATCGGCGTCAGCGAAACCGGACGGCAACAGGAAGACCGGAGGGGCGCGGTGGCAGGGCGGAACATTCTTCTCATCGAGCCGAATTATCGCAACAAGTATCCGCCGCTTGGGCTGATGAAAATCGCCCAATATCATGGTCCGCGAGGAAAGAAGGATAACGTCCGGTTCATCAAGGGCGAGGAAAAGTCCGTTCTTGACACGGGCTGGGATCGCATCTATGTCGCCACCCTATTTTCGTTCGAATTCGACCGAACGGCCGCCGCCATCGACTTCGCCGTAAAGGCGGCAAACGGCCAAAGGGACAAGGTCTTCGTCGGAGGCATTGCAGCATCGCTGGCCCATGACCGCTTCACGTCGGAACGGCGCTGGCACGGCATTCGCTTCATCAAGGGTCTGCTCGACAAGGCGCCGGCCGTCTCCCTCCGTCTGGACGACTTCGCAGAGGAACTCTATTCCGACGACCGGGACGGCACGCCAATTGAGGACCTCGTGCCCGATTATGGCATCCTCGAGCAGGTCAAGTACCGCTACCCGGTCCGGGACGGCTATTTCGGCTATGCCTCCCGTGGCTGCATCCGGAAATGCCATTTCTGCGGCGTTCCGATCCTCGAGGGAAGCCAGAGGGACGCACGTCCGCTCACCTCACTGGTAACCGCGGTGGATGAACTCTACGGGCCGAAGCGTGACCTGATCCTGATGGACAACAACATCACGGCGTCGGCCAGGTTCCGGGAGATCATCGCCGAGATACGCGACCTAGGCTTCACGCCCGGTGCCAAGCTCAAGCGAGAGCATGAACGAGTCGCCTCGCTCCGCCGCGTGGACTTCAATCAGGGTGTCGATGCCCGCATTCTATCGAAAGACAGAATGTACATGCAGGAGCTTGCCTCGATCTGTCTCAGTCCGCTCCGCATCGCTTTTGACCATATGGGCCTGCGGGAACCCTACGAGAAGTCCGTACGGCTGGCGCATGAGTTCGGCCTTAAGGAACTGTCCAACTACATGCTGTTCAACTTCCATGACTCGCCGTCCGATCTGTTCGGAAGAATGCGCATGAACGTGCGCCTGAACGAGGAACTGGGAATCCGGATATGGTCCTTCCCGATGAGGTACCAGCCCGTCGACAGGACTGACAGGAATCATGTCGGGGACAAGTGGACCCGCTACCAACTCCGAAGCATGCAGATTATCCTCCAGGCGACGCACGGCATCGTGAGCGGAAACCCGGAATTCTTCGTTCGCGCGTTCGGCAATACGTCTGCCGAGTACGAGGAAATCCTGTTCATGCCGCACGACTTCATCTTCTTTCGCGACTGGTTCGAAACCGGGGGCGGTCGCGGTGCGCGGGAAGAGTTCGCGGCTGAAGCCCGGAGGCTTTCTCCTACCGACAGGAGCGAATTGCTCCGCCTGCTCTCCGGCTGCACCCCGAGCGGCATTGCCGGCCTGACGGCACTGACCGCAAACCCAGCCGTCAGGCGCATCCTTCCCTACTATGTCCCGATGTCAAAGGACGAATGCGACCGCAAGACGAAGGAACTCCGCCTTGCCAAGACCACCAAGCCACCGCTGCCGCCGGAGGAGATGGTCGAGGATGCCGGGTTGGATGACGACGCCGGGAGGATTGCCGCATGAAGGATGCCGACATCGTCATCGGCAAGGACATCCTGGAACTGCTCAGTTCCGCCATGTATGTCGATCCCCTCACGATCTACCGGGAATACGTCCAGAACGCCGCCGACGCCCTGTGCGACGCCAGTGCGCAGGGACTGCCGCCTGACCCTACAGCTCCACAGGTAAGGATCGTCATCGATCAGGGAACGCGCACCATCAAGATCAGGGACACCGGAACCGGGGTTCCGGCCCGGGCCTTTGCAAGCCGGATGACCGCCATCGGTGCCAGTCCGAAGCGCGGAACCGATGCCAGAGGGTTCAGGGGCGTGGGGCGGCTCGCCGGGTTGGGCTACTGCAGGGAACTGATCTTCCGATCCAGGACGGCGCGGACCGAACCTGCGATGGAAATTCGGTGGGACTGCACCAAGCTCAAGGCAGCGCTCCGCTCGGCCGATTACACGGGCGGCCTGGCACGGCTTGTGACCGACATTGTTGCGTTCGACGAAATCAGGGAGCTTCCCGGTCAGCCCGATCGGTTCTTCGAGGTCGAGATGGTCGGCATCGTCCGGCACCGGAACGACAGTCTGCTCGACGAAGCCGCGGTCTCCGAATACCTCTCCCAGGTCGCACCGATTCCGTTTTCGTCCGACTTCTCGTTCGGGCGGACCATCGACGACTTTCTTGACCGACACACGGCACCCGGGAACGTCGAAATCAGGGTCAACGACGGCGATCCGCTGGTTCGTCCGCACCGCAACACCTTCGAAGCGGACGACGGAACGCCGGATGCCTTCACCGACGTCGAGTGCATCGTGATTCCCGGGACAGACGGCGGCACCGCGGCAGTCGGCTGGCTTCTGCACCACGGGTACCGCGGGGCAATTCCGAACCGGGCGCTGGTCAAGGGACTCCGATTCCGGACGGGCAACATTCAGGTCGGCGGGCACGGCATAGCCGAAGACCTGTTTCCGGAACCGCGATTCAACTCGTGGACCGTCGGCGAGATGCACGTCACCGATCGGCGGATACTGCCCAACGGGCGCCGTGACCACTATGAGGAATCGGTCCATCTCGGAAACCTGATGAACCACCTGACGCCGATCGGACGCGATATCGCGAAGCGTTGCCGCGGTTCGTCGGTGCGGCGCAAGTGGCTCCGCGAGTTCGAACTGCATGAAACCGTTGCCCGGGAGAAGCTCGATATCCTGGCCCAGGGTACGCTCGGGGATACGGCTCGGAAGGCCATGGTGTCCGAAGTCGACCGGGCAATCGCGCCCATGGCCAAGATTGCCGCTATGGACGACCTTGCGCCGGAAGCCCGGACGACGCTCAAACCCAAGGTCCGGGAACTGCAGGAGGAGCTGGACAGGGTTGCTGCCAGAAAGCCCGCAGAAAGTCCACTGGCGCGCCTCCCTGCCGAAAAGCGCCGAATGTACGAACACCTCTTCGAATTGGTCTATGAGTGCTCGACGAACCGTGTTGCCGCCAAGGCTCTGATTGACCGGATACTTCTAAAAGTTCTCTGATATCTCGATAAATGTCAGGGTCGGCGCTATCGGCGACTAACATCCTAACGATGTCGTCATCACCTTCTCTGGGTACCAGGTGCAGGAAGGAGTCGCCCGCGCGCGCGTTCCTGTTACCGCTTGGTTCAAGTACTGCGCGGACGATCGATATACATTGGTTACACGATCATCAATTCAGTTGATTTTTGCGATGTAAAAATAAGAATATAGATAGGGATAAGGCGTCCCTCCTGGGAGGATGACATGTGGAAAATAAATATCTTGTTTTGGATAAGTGATGAGCAGAGCTTTGGTGTCCAGGCGTGTGGGCAGACTATTGACAATGCGTTGGAGGGTGCTGCTTGGTTTGTAGAATATGATGGCTACCAAAAATTCGCTATAATTCGCATAGAAAAAGATGGCGTGACAATTGATAGCTCAAAGGTAAACAAGGTGGTTAATTATTGGACTGGCGTCTTCTTCCCAAAATGCGGAAACAGAAAGAGACATCAGGGCCATCATTAGGACAATTCATGATCAGAATCCTACATGGTCACATTTCTCTTATCTCGCTGCCTATAAATTACAGTTACATGGACCCCATCTGTTTTGATCGCCTAGGCCGCCGCTTTGGCCTGTTCAATGCCGGCTCCACGCTGTATCCGTCATAGCTGCATTTATTGAGGAAATTCATCCCATCAAACCCAGTCCCAAGGTCAACGACCAACGCCGTGAGTGGGCGCCACCCGATCTGATCCAGAAAATTGGCACTTTGCTCGGCAAGCGTAGAATCATCGCCAGAAATATAGTGGACTCCTTCCCTTGTTCCTTCCTTTCCATTTTGACCTGAGTTCATAATTGATGTCATTCTGAATACCATAAACATAGCAAGGTCGACATCAAACTCGTTATATCGAAATATCTTGCTTTTTCCTATGGCTTTTCCTTCTTCGTGCATATCCATATCATGGCCGGTATCATCTTCCTCTTCCATCGTCTCTTCAAATACAACCTCATCTTCGATAACCTCCTCCGTCAGACACATTGGAGTGACGGCTTGTGCTGGAAATACTGAGCATGTTCTCGGAGAACGATGATCTAAACAAAGATAGTGCCCGCAGCCTGTGTTTAGCAGCTGCTGGTGCTGATCAAGATTAACCCTGATCCCATTAGCAACAAATTTCTTCACCTGAATGAACGCAAAGCTAACGAAGTTGTCAGTATTGTCTGTCCATCTGACGGCCAACAGAATATCTGAACCGGTCAATTTTTCAGCTTTTGCGGTTGACGCATCTGCAACATAGAAGCGGATATCGGATCGAAATTTTGTTCCAGTTAATACAAGAGCCGCAACTAAATATCCCGTCAATCGTTCTTCATGACTCGCAGTCGGCAACAGATAACGGAGAAATCGCTGGATGGCAAAAGTTATATGCCAGTAACCACCCCAATAGCTGATGTATTTTCTATGGAAATTATCTTTACGTGCCAGCATTTCTATTGAAACACATGATGAATTTTCAACAGAACTGCCTATCAGCGTAGACCAGTGTTCAATAGGTAATTGCAGGCTACGCGCGGTATATGGTTCAAATCCTCGCGTAAAAAAAACAGCGATCCCAAAATCATCTGTTTCCGCTTCCTTCAGGAATTGTTCAATCCATTCGTCATCTGTCATGGAACCTCCCCGTAACAAGACATCATGTTTATACGGCTAGGCGCATAGAAGACGATGATGTTAGAGAAGTCAAGGCAAACGCCAGCCCGGAGCGAAAAAATGATGTGCTCGGCAGGGCGGTAGATATGGGGATAATCTGCCTCGCCGACGCATCCCCCTCGCTTGCCCGGTTACGATCCGCCTAGGCTCGATAAAATCGATCCTGCGGGTCCGAGGACCGATGGATACGTAAATCACCGAAGTTCTCCTTGACCGGGATGCACCGCAGCACGCCACCATCCGGCAGAGCCTCCAGGTCGGCCACCAATCGTTCTACCAGTCCGAGCCATCCTCTCGGAATATCGAAATCGATCGATTTCTTGTGACCGAACATCGGGCGAGCCAGCAGGGCCGTCAGCCGGCGGTGATATTCCGCCGAAGTCGTCATAATCATGGCATTCCTCCTCTTATCGGACGGCGTTCGTTTCCGCAGGCGGCGTCGATTGTGGCGACCGACGTCTCGCTTGGCGGCTGCGATGATGCCGGATGATCTCCGTCACCGCGGGGCCGTCGAGGGTTTCCTTCTCCATGAGCGCGTCGGCAATGGCCTGGACGGCACCGCGATTGACAGTGATGACGCGAACGGCCTCCGTCTGGGCTTCGTCGAGCATCAGCGTCACCCTAGCCGCGATATCGGGTCTTGTCGTCAGGATGCGGACAACTCCCTCGGCGGTTGGGCGACCGAGCCAAAGCGGGAATTCGTCGACGAGTCCGAGCGAAGTGCAGGCGGCGACGGCCAAAATGGTCGCCTTGGCCAGGTCGCTGTTTTCGGTACCGCCGCAACCTGCACTGGCCACACCGAGAAGGACGATCTCTGCCGCGCGTCCGGCCATTGCCCGCCGCAGATAAATACGGATGGTTTCGACGGTCACCGCCACGCTCTCCCGTTCAGGAATGGTGATGCCTCCGATCGCGCCAATTTGCCGGATCGATACGACGTCCAGCGCCTCCGGTCCTTCACTCGCGATCATGTACGCGTGCCCGGCCTCATGTGCGGCGCGCAACCGGAGTTCCTCCGCGCTCGGCGGCGCGCCGACCGTCGTGCGGATTTCGGCGAGCAGGTCGTCGATGTGCAGACCACGTTTCACGGTCCGGGCAACGCGCCGCGCTCCACGGCACCACTTTTCCACGTCAGCCCCAGTGGCACCGAGAGCCGCCCTGGCAGCTCTGGTGAGGTCGCCGTCCACGGGGTTGCCGCGGAGATGCTGCAGGAAGATGCCGAGGAGAGCGGTTTCGTCCGGGAGTGGAATCCTGATTGTCCTATCGAGCCGACCGGGGCGCACCAGGGCGGCGTCGAGGCGCGAGGGGTCATTTGTCGCTGCGGCGACGATTACTCCGCGGCGGCCGGCGACGCCGTCCAGACACTCCAACAAGGCGTTTACTGTCTGCCGCGAATAGTCTGCGTAGTCGCCGCGGAATTCCGCCCGATCCCCGAAACTGTCGATTTCGTCGATGAACAGGATGCTCGGCGTCTCCGCTGCCGCCTGTTCGAATGCCTTCCGCATTTCCCTGAGCATGTCCCCGAGATGACCGGCGGCCTGCCATTGAGCGTAGGACCCGGCGATCAACGGAACCTCGGTACCGACCTCCCGAGAACAAGTTCTCGCAAGGGAGCGCATAAAAGATGTCTTCCCGGTGCCGGGTCGGCCAACCAACAAGATACCTCTGTCGATATCGGCCCAGTCCAGGCGCCCTCGGTGGAATTCGGCTAGATCCCGTGCAAGAGCCAGACCCCAGGCAACTGCCTCCGGCATCCCATGAACGCAGTCGAGTGTTGGCATTGCCGGGGTGCCCGTGAGCGCATCGGCGGGAAGGCCGCCCTGGACCAGTTTCATCAATCGGCCAACGAAGTCGTTCGCCGATTGATTCGGCCGTGAGGCAAGGGTCAGATCGCTCGCGGTGACCATCCTGCAGAACGAGTCGGAGAGAACTTCGGTCGGCGCCTCCCCCGTCAACGCCGTGATCGCCGACGCGACGGCCGACCAATCGGGCTGCGGCATTGTTACACGGTAATCTGCGGATCGCACCAGATCGGAGGGGAGGAAGCGGTCTCCGGGGGCGAAGCCGACGACGGTGCGGCCGCCCGAGAGAATGAGCGATACCGAGTCATTGCCGGAACTCGCGCGGTCGCTCTTTTCCCCGACGCGTCGGACCTCGAAGTAATGTCTGTTGTCATCACCGAGCGGCCTGTTTACGCTTTCCGCTTTCCCGACCTTGATCCTGTCGGGGATGCGGCGCACCTCGCCAGCGACCTGGCGCCATGCCATTGCCGTCGGTTCAACGAAGTCGCCGTTCGGCGTGATGACGACGATGGCGACGCCGTTGGCTTTGAGCCATTCATCGTTCTGGAGAACGCGGCGCAGGAGCGCCATGGCGACGAGAGCCGCCGCGGGCAGGTTGGGTTTCAGAGCCGATTCGACAACGGACTCAAAATCGAACTCATCGGTGTCATCGGGCAGCTCGCTGCTGCCCGCGGTCAGATCGCGGGACGTCATGGTAGGCTCCGGGCGTCGGAGGAAGACGGAAGCTGGTGACGGTGCAGCTCAGAAGCCGCGGGCGTTCCGTATTCGGCGACCGGGGAGAGGCGAACGGCTGGCCGCTTGAAGGTGGTGCGGCCGGTGGGCGTGGTCGTCGCCGCAGGCCGAGTCGCCGGGCGCGGCGGGCAGCGCCCACAACGGCCCGGTAGCTTCGGTCCTCATATCCAGCATGGGATGCGACATCGCGACCACCTTCGTTCGTGCTGCTTTCATACCAGGGGATGCCCTGAGGATCAAGCGCTGATGCAACCTATCCGGGTCCCCGGGCGGGCGGCGGTATTCCCCCGCTCATCGGCGGCAGATTGGGCTGCGTGGGGTTAACTGGCCCAGCAGGTCGTCGAGGGGCTGTGGAATGACCAGCGACCGACCTGCCACCACCGCCAGGGTCGTGTCACAGCACGGGTCCCCGTCGCTCAGCATCTGGATGGCGCTGACGCGAATGGCGTGGCGGAGGCCGTCGACATCCTGGAGGAGCAGGTAGCCCGACTCGGTGGGCAGACTGTTCGGGTGCCTGGCCACCGGGAAGGCCGCCTGGCCTCCGGGGTCATGTCGGTCATGAAGTTGAACCACCGCCGCCTCCATCGCTGCAACTGGAAGCAGGCTGCGATCGATCCCGAGGGGGTGTCAAGAAGCTTCCGGGAAGTCCCCGGCGGTGGCGCCAAGACCAGGCGTGGTCGGGGTCATGCCGGGACGGTGGCGAAGACGGCGGAAATCCTGGGGTTTACGGCGGTCAGCCTGCCGCAGCGGAAACTGCGACAGGCTGATGCTGCCTTTTGATACACGTTATGGGTCAGGGAGGCATTCTATGTGGCCTTGGCCACAAATACTGGTCAAGGCCACATGAAATGCCTCAGGGCGCCTTGCAACCCATTGATTCTACAATGAGCCATCGGAGGCTCGGCCAAATCTGGCGTACATTATGGGACCATCTGCCTGTCGCAGAATCCGGGTTTTCCGTGGCGACCGGCTGGCGCGCCGTGGCCAGAACAATTGTGGCGCTTGACGCCTTCGCTCGCAATCATCTAGTGCGAGAGGCTGGCATCGTTGATCAGGCACTGTAACGTGGGTTAGGAACGCACTGTGTTGGATGTGTATTTTAAGGTGGCCGCTCCATCTAAATTAGGGTATGCTCCGCCTTTAATGTTAGGAGCGGCGGTCAAATGAGAAGAATACCGTCGACGGTGGAGGGCCGAGAAAGTTCTTTCGCCATTCCCGGATATGAAATCATGGCGCCTTTGCAGGCGGAGGATCGGCCCCGCGAGAATCCGCAGGCGATGCTTCTGTCCACTTCCCAGCAATTGCTCTCCTTCACCCGGGAAAGGGATGCTCTCGCTCTTCTCGCCAAGACCGGTGTACAGTTCCTGATCGAGAATTCGATCAATCCCCAGTCCAGCGAACCCTCTCTGATACAGGCTCAAGCGGAACTCCTGCAGGCCTTCGTCCTGATCGTAGGAATCGGAAAACCTGTTCCCACATCTCCAAGGAATATGATCCGTATTTGGGAAGCGCTGAAGCAGAACATCGAGGCTCGCATCGAAAGTTTTCGTCCAGGAAGCGAAGGCGCTATTGAAGTCGTGACATACCGCGCACGCCTTCATACCATTTGTTATCGGAATATATTCTCTAGCAAGGACGCAGAGGAGATACTTCCCGCTTTGCTGTCCGGCGTCGACAAGGTATCGGTTCAGCAGTTGGGCTATGCCCTTTCCGATTTTGCCGCAGCATTATTCAAGCTCTTCCATATGCTGGGTGAGCGTATGAATAAATACATGGAGCGCGTCACCGTCCTTTTGTCCGATACCGGTGCGGTTCAAGATGAGATCGCGGCAATACGGAGGGCATCGCCCGTAGCCGACCGAGCCTGGCGATTTGCAGAGAGCCGTTTTCGCAACCGCTCGGACCTGGGCAAAGCCGGGTTCCAGTTGTCCGAATTGGCATGCGCGCCGATTTTCATATTGGACCGCGCGGAACTCGAGGACCGCTTCGGCCGGAACATCACGGATGTGTTCTATCGATGCGCAATCCCGATCGGCACGCTTGACGAGGCCGCCCTGGACCGTATCCATGTCGACAACCCGATCTGGACCAAGCCCTTCATCCTCCTTGCGGATGGCCGGCTGTTTCTACCGATTCCCGGTCTAGTCGTGAGCTTTCCATTCATGGTGGTGGAAGGTGTGATTGGGAGCAATGAGCGCCTGAACTCCGCCTACAGCCAAGCCCGGACAAGGTATCTCGAGGAAGCCGTCGAGGGCATCGTCCACAATGCGATGCCGAACGCGCGCATATTCACCAATGTCAAATGGAACGACCCGGACACGCACGAGGACGGGGAGCATGATGTGGTCGCCGTCCTTGACAATCAGCTGATCGTATTCGAGGCCAGATCCGGGAAACTAAGCTCCTCGTCTCGTCGAGGGGGTATCGATAGCCTCAAGACGAACTTCAAGTACCTATTTGTCAAACCCGGACGTCAGGCTTCGAGACTTGAGCGACTCCTCGCCCGAGGCGAAGCGGTTTCGGGAATGCTAAAGGACAAGAACGGAAAGCCGATAGACCTTGATTTGTCAACGCCTTACGTCGTTCATAAGTTCGGCATATGCATTGAGCATTTTCCCGGCATGACGACCTGTAAAGACCATTTTCTGGAACTCGGCCTCATCGAAGCTGAAAGCGACTGGGCGCCGATTTTGTCAATCGGCGAACTCAGGATGATTGCGACTTTTCTCGACACGGAGATTTCATTCTTTCACTATCTCACCCGACGCTCTACCATCGAAGAGGTAATCAAGTTCCTTGGTGACGAGCAGGACCTGCTGTCGATGTATCTGACGAACGGATTCAACATCGATACCCAAAATATTGCCGGGCGACACATAATCTTCAAGAATGCCGACGCCTTGGTTCGAACCCAGAAGGAGGCCCGTCGTGATAAAATGGTCTTCGAGACGCCTGGTGTGTTTCTTCCGCCGATGTGGCGGCTCATAGCTGAGGAACTCTACCTAAGCGGACATCACAGACGCTTCGCCATGCTTGAGATCATTTTGAATCAAGACCCGTCCGCTCTGGCCGGAGTGGCCCGCCGCGTACGGAATTGGAAGGGTGGCTGCGGCGGGAAAGATCACATCGCTTTTATCCGTCGCCCCATCGGCAGGCGGACTTTCGTCCTTGCATTCGCATTATTGAAGCAGCCGCCCTCGGGGTTCGAGGATTGGCATGAATCGGCACGTCAAATTGCATTGAACGCAGCTGCGGGGACTGGCGGTACGGACTGTATCGTCCTATACCGATCACGCAGTTCCCGGAGCCTTACTTTTGACGGCGTCAGTTTCTTCCGATTCAGGCTTAACGAGCGGCCACCTTCGGATGCCAGCCCCACAGCTATCTCCTGATAGTCGACATCTTGAAGAGGCCGATTTCAAGCCGTCGAAGGCGAACCGTAACCCCTGATGGCGTGCCAGGTGCCGTCGACATCCCGGATGAGCAGATAGCCCGGCACGCCGGGCAGACTGCTCGCGGCCCCCGCGCCACCCGGTAGGCTGCCTGGCCGTCAGGGTCATGAAGTTGAATCACCGCCGCCTCCATCGCTGCAGACGGTGACAGGCTGCGATCGATCCCGATGGGGTGTCAAGAAGCTTCCGGGAAGTCCCCTGCGGTGGCGCCAAGACCAGGCGTGGTCGGGCCATGCTGGGGCGGTGGCGAAGACGGCGAAAATCCTGGGTTTTACAGTGCTCAGCCTGCCGCAGCGGAAACTGCGACAGGCTGATGCTGCCTTTTGATACACTACGTGGTCCAAGGGTGCATTCCGTGTGGCCTTGGCCATTACCCAGCACTTGTCCCGGTTCATGAACAGCCGGTGGTTGCGCCGCAGGTTTCGCATTTGAGGCAGGTGCCGTTGCGCACCAGCGTCATGTTGCCGCATTCGCCGCAGGCGTCACCGACATAACCCTTGGCACGGGCCTCGAGAATCTGCTCGCGCCGGGACTCGACACCACCATAGCCCGAGCCGGGCAGCATCAGCGGCTCGTTGCGCAGGGCGGTGGCTTGGCCGTGCGGGGGTTGGCCGTGGGTTGGGGCGGTCGCGGCTCTGGCCTCGGTTCCGGTGCTGGCCAGCGTGAAACCGGAAGCGGCGCGGCCGGCGTTGCCGCCGGGCAACACGCGCAGGTTGGACCGGACGTAGCCCTTGCTGGTCATGCGCTTGACCGTCTCCTCGAGCAATCGATCGGAAGGCGGGGCCGGCAACGCGCTTTGCCGTTCGCCGCCGCCGACCGTGTCGGGAACCAGATCCTCGGGCGTGGCGTGGGCCAGATCGGTGCGACCGAGATAAGAGATGGCCAGCTCGCGGAAGATGTAGTCGATCACCGAGGTGGCCATCTTGATCGCGTCGTTGCCCTGGACCGTTCCCGAGGGTTCAAAGCGGGTAAAGGTAAAGGCTTCCACGAATTCTTCAAGGGGAACGCCGTACTGAAGCCCGATGGAAATCGCAATCGCGAAGTTGTTCATGAGCGAACGGAAGGCCGCGCCTTCCTTGTGCATGTCGATGAAGACTTCACCGAGCCGGCCGTCCTCGTATTCGCCGGTGCGCAGGTACAGCTTATGGCCGCCGACGATCGCCTTTTGGGTATAGCCCTTGCGCCGCTGGGGCAGTTTTACCCGACCGGCCGGCACCGTCCGCTCCACCACCCGTTCGACCACCCGCTCGATCAGTCGCTCGGCGATCATCGGCGCGCGCGCGGCGGCAGGCGCCTGGATCACCCGATCCACGAGGTCGTCCTCTTCCTCGTCGTCGTCCTGGTCGGGATCCGAGAGGATACTGGCCGAGAGCGGCTGGCTGAGCTTGGAGCCGTCGCGGTAGAGGGCGTTGGCCTTCAGCCCCAACCGCCACGACAGCAGGTACGCCTCCTTGCAGTCGCCGACTCCGGCACTGTTGGCCATGTTGATGGTCTTGGAGATCGCCCCCGAAATGAACGGCTGGGCCGCCGCCATCATGCGGATATGGCTTTCGGCCGAAAGGCTGCGGGTGCCGATGCGACCGCAGGGGCTGGCGCAGTCGAACACGGCGAGATCCCGCGGCCGCAGAAACGGCGCGCCCTCCAGGGTCATGGCGCCGCAGCAATAGGTGTTGGCGGCCTCGATCTCGGCCCTGGTGAATCCGAGCCAGGCCAGCAGGTCGAAGCCCGGCCGGCTCAATTCCGCCTCCGGCACCTTGAGGTCGCGGAGACAGACGTCGTTGCCGAGAGTCCAGCGGTTGGCGGCAAAACGGATGTCGAAGGCCGACCCGAGCGCGCTCTCCAGCGCCGCCAGGGCCGCCTCGGTGAAGCCGGCGGCCCGCAGCCGGCCATGGTTGACCCCGGGCGCGTCTTTCAAGGTGCCGTGACCGACGGCGTAGCGTTCGATGGCCAGGGACTCGGCGGCGGTGTAGCCGAGCCGCGCCAGCGCATCGGGCACCACCCGGTTGATGATCTTGAAGTAGCCGCCGCCGGCCAGCTTCTTGAACTTGACCAGCGCGAAGTCGGGCTCGATGCCGGTGGTGTCGCAGTCCATCACCAGACCGATGGTGCCGGTCGGGGCCACCACCGTAACCTGGGCGTTGCGGTAGCCGTGGCGGCTGCCCAGCTCCAGCGCCCGGTCCCAGACGCGGCGGGCGGCCTCGACCAGACCCGGTTGCGGGCAGTCCGCGGCCTTCAGCGGCACCGGCGGCACCGACAGCCCCTCATAGCCATCGGAGCCGGCGGCCCCGGCGCCGTCAATGCCGAACGCCGCCCGGCGGTGGTTGCGGATCACCCGCAGCATCGAGTCGCGGTTGACCGCGAAGCCGGGAAAAGCGCCCAGTTCCGCGGCCATTTCGGCCGAGGTGGCATAGGCGACCCCGGTCATGATTGCGGTCACCGCGGCGGCCAGCGCCCGGCCCTGGTCACTGTCGTAGGGCAGCCCCGACGCCATCAGCAGGCCGCCGAGATTGGCGTAGCCGAGTCCCAGCGTGCGGTATTCGTAGGAAAGTTGCGCGATGCGCGGCGATGGATATTGGGCCATCAACACCGAGATTTCCAGCGCCACCGTCCACAGCCGGCAGGCGTGCTCGAAGCCGGCGATGTCCATGGCGCCCTCGCCGTCACGGAACTGCATGAGGTTGAGCGAGGCCAGGTTGCACGCGGTATCGTCCAGGAACATGTATTCGCTGCACGGATTGGATGCATTGATCCGGCCGGAGTCCGGGCAGGTGTGCCATTCGTTGATGGTGGTATCGAACTGGACGCCCGGATCGGCGCAGGCCCAGGCCGCGTAGCCGATGCGGTCCCACAGGTCACGGGCGCGCACCCGCCTCGCCACCTTGCCGTCGGTGCGGCGGGTCAGCGCCCAGTCGCCGTCCTTCTCCACCGCCTCCAGGAAATGGTTGGGGATGCGCACCGAATTGTTGGAGTTCTGGCCGGCCACGGTCAGATAGGCTTCGGAATCCCAATCGGTATCGTAGGTGCGGAACGGCACCCCGGCCACGCCCTGTCCCGCGAACTGAAGGACGCGCTGGATCAGCGATTCGGGAATTGCCGCCTTGCGCGCCGCCACCACGGCCTTTTTCAATGGCTTGTTGGCCTTGGGGTCGGCTGCTTCGGCATCGCTCAGGCCGCTCCGGCGGCCCTCAAGGACGGCGGCGCCAAGCGCCGACAGGTGCTTTTCGGTGGCGATGGAGCCCGCCACCAGCGCCGCAACCTTCTGCTCCTCCACCACCTTCCACTCGATGAACGCCTCGATGTCGGGGTGGTCGATGTCCACCGTCACCATTTTGGCCGCGCGCCGGGTGGTCCCGCCCGACTTGATGGCGCCGGCCGCGCGGTCACCGATCTTGAGGAAGCTCATCAGGCCCGACGAGCGTCCTCCGCCCGAAAGCGACTCGCCCTCGCCGCGCAACCGGGAATAGTTGGTGCCGGTGCCGGAGCCGTACTTGAACAGCCGGGCCTCGCGCACCCACAGGTCCATGATGCCGCCCTCGTTCACCAGATCGTCCCGGACGCTCTGGATGAAGCAGGCATGGGGCTGGGGATGTTCGTAGGCCGACTCCGAGGCGGTCAGAACGCCGCTGCGGAAATCGACGAAGTGGTGGCCCTGGGCCGGACCGTCGATGCCGTAGGCCCAATGGAGCCCGGTATTGAACCATTGCGGGCTGTTGGGCGCCACCATCTGGCGGCACAGCATATGGCGGGTTTCGTCGAAGAAGGCGCGGGCATCGGCCTCGGCGTCGAAATAGCCGGCCTGCCAGCCCCACCAGGTCCAGGTCCCGGCCAGGCGGTCGAAGACCTGCCGGGCGTCGTTCTCTCCGACCATGCGGCGGTCCCTGGGCATCCGCGACAGCGTCGCGGTGTCGGCGGTCCGCCGCCACAACCAGGACGGGGTGGTGTGGTCTTCAACCGCCTTCAGTGCCGCCGGGATGCCGGCCTTGCGAAAGTATTTCTGGGCCAGGACATCGACCGCCACCTGACTCCAGGCGGCAGGCACCACGATGTCGGCCTGTTGGAACACCACCGAGCCGTCAGGATTGCGAATCTCACTGGTCACGACGCGGAAGTCGAACGCCTCATAGGCGTCGCCGCCGTCCCTGGTAAACCGTCGTTCGATACGCATGAAATTCCCTCGCGCCTGTCCGTGGTGGTGTCCGGTCCTGTTCCCCCGGCATCGCTTGACCGCGACATCGGGTGGGGTGTGTTGGTTATAGACACTATATGTGGGATACGCAAGGGCATTGTCGGGGGCCATCGGGTGAGCCGGCGCGGTGTTGTTCCGGGGGAGCGTCGCTCCCCCGGGGACCCCCTCACCAAGGGCCGGTGGCCCTTGGAACCCGGAACTTTTTCCCGGTCATCGCCGCCGGCGCGGGGCAGATGCCACGCCCCTTGACGCCTGCGCGTGCCGGGGCGCAAAACCGGGTCAGAACGAACCTCGGGGACAGCGATGGTCGACCATCATAGCGCATTGATCTATACCATGGTCCTGATGTCGGCATCCGACGCCAACATGAGCGATGACGAACTGGACACCATCGGCGAAAACGTGCGCTATCTGCCGGTTTTCAAGGATTTTGACCACCACCGGTTGCCCCAGATCACCGACGAATGCCTGGCGCTGCTGGCCGATCCCCACGGACTCGATACTGCGCTGGAGATGATCCGCACCAAACTGCCGGCGCGGCTGCACGAAACCGCCTATGCGGTGGCCTGCGACATCGTGGCCTCCGACCGGCGCGCCAGTCGCGAAGAGTTGCGGTTGCTGGAATTGTTGCGCGAAAAGCTCGAGCTCGACCTGCTGGCCGCCGTGGCCATCGAACGCGGCGCCCGCGCCCGTCATATGACTCTCTGAGAGATCGGCCCATGACTGCTCCGGTCTGCCCCCAAAAAGCGCCGTACCCCGTGCTGGTCAAGGCCGGTGACACCGTCTGGTGGTGCGCCTGTGGTCGTAGCGCCGCCCAACCCTTTTGCGACGGCTCCCACGCCGGCACCGGGATTGAGCCGGTTCCGTACACCGTAACCACCGATCGGACGGTGTGGTTCTGCGGTTGCAAGGCAACCCGGCAGGCGCCGCACTGCGATGGCAGTCACAAGACCTCGTGATGCCGACGCCGCAGTCATGGTAGACTGGAAAAAGCCAGATAGCATGGACACCGCTGACCGGCCGCGCGCCGCGGGGGCGTTTTTTTGTCTGCGTGACGGGGTTCAGTAGTCGAATCCGCCGAAGATTGATTTCTTTGGCAACAAAGCATAGTGCGGAAGACGGCCTCTTTGGGAAGAAAGACAACCGATGCGGCAGGCGATGGCTCAGGGTGGACAGGGACGCCCGATACCTGCAACCGCGGGCCTCGGACGTGAGGGCAGGCCGGGCGGCGGCGAGGGCGCGAGCGGGGCGGAGGCGGATCCGGCGGAGACGGCGGCCCTCGAGGCGCTGGACCGGCTTGCCCGCGGCGCCTACAACGACATCCCCGCCGGCACCGATCCGGTGACGCGGCGAATCAAAGAGGTGGCCCTGATGCTCCAGCGTCGGGATCAGGAGCTGCTGGCGCAGCTGGTCTCGTTGTCGGTGGACATCAACCAGGCCGTGGCCTCCGCCGTGGCGAACATGACCAAGGACATGATGGAGGTCGACCGGCGCTCCCAGCAGATCGTCGACGGCACCGAACGCATGACCAGCCTGATCACCCACGTTACGGCAGTGGAGGACGAGGCCAGCCGGTGCGTCGATCAGGCCGACAGCACCGCCCGGGAAGGCATCGCCGCCGCCGGAGTCGCCGCACAGGCCATGGGCCGGATCGTTGAGGTGGTGACCGATGCTTCGGCCAAGGTCAATGCCCTGGCCGAAGCCTCGAGCAGCATTGGCAAGATCGTTTCCCAGATCGAATCCATCGCCAAGCAAACCAATCTGCTGGCGCTGAATGCGGGCATCGAGGCTGCCCGCGCCGGTGCCGCCGGCCGCGGCTTCGCGGTGGTCGCGGGCGAGGTCAAGTCGCTGGCGGGCAAAACCGCCGAGGCGACGGTGGATATCCGCAGGCGGATCGAGACGTTGCGTCGGGACATGGACGGCATCGTGCGATCCATCACCGAGGGGCATGCGGTCGTCGATCAAGGCCGGGCCGCCGTGGCCTCCAGCAATCAACAGATGCACGCCACCTCGGACCACATCGCCCGGATCACCACCATGATGACCGAGGTTTCGCGGGCGATGGCCCAGGAAACCGAGGCGTCGGCGGAGATGGCCGGCGGCATCGCCGTAATCGGACGCCTTGCCGCCAACAATGTCCAGCAGGTCAACGATCTGGCCGAAGGCATGACCGTGGCCAACGGCGATCTGACCGGACTGCTCGACGCCCTGACCACCCCCCACATCGCCAACGCCACCGTGTTGCGCGCCAAGTCCGACCATGTGATCTGGAAGAAGAACCTTGCAGACATGCTGATCGGCCGGATCAGCCTCAATCCCGACCAGTTGGCGGACCATAGTGCCTGCCGTCTCGGCAAGTGGTACGAAAACCAGCAGGATCCCGACGTGCTGCGTCACCGGGCGTTCATCGCCCTGGGAACGCCTCACCGCGCCGTCCACCATCACGGCATCAATGCCGCCCGGCTCTTTACCAGCGGCAAACTGACCGAAGCCATGGCCGAAGTCGAGAAGGTCAACGAGGCGTCGGTCGAAGTCCTGAAGCTGCTGGACCAGTTGGTGGCCAGGTAGCGGCCGGGGATCGCCCCCGCACCGGCGACCTACCAGACCGGACAGAGCGCGGTAACGGCGGCGTATTCCTGAGGGTTGTCGAGCGCGGTGTTCCGCGTCTCCATCCGCTCGACGATTTCCTGAAAATCCCGCTTGAAGGAATAGGAAAAGTAGTCGGACAGATATTTCTCTCCGATGTCGGGTCGGGCGACCTCGACCGGCACCGCCGCGGCGGCCAAAGCCGCCCGCAAATCGGCGTCGATACGCGCCAGTCCGGCATTCATTTCCTCGTAATTGATCGTGACGTGCTTGTTTTCATGATAGACGACGGCCCGGCGCTGGCAACTGCCTTTGGGGTATTTTCTATCGATGTAGACCGTCATGCTGGTAAAACCGATCTTTGCGATGATCGCGGTCGGCATCACACACCAGTCGCCAGCGACCCTCACCTGATAGAATTTCATATCCAACCGGCTTTTCAGGTGCTCCACGGTCAGGCCGCGCAGATGGACCCCCGGCGGCAGCGTCCGGGGGTTCAACGGGCCGAGTTCGGTCTCGGAACGGCTGACATCGTAGGTCAGCCCCGGATCAAGGGGCTGTACCGAGATCGTCACGGCACCGGCCGGCGCCGGACAGGACGCGGCTCCAGCGGCGTCGGTCACCACCGGCAGCAACAGGGGCAACAGGCCGGCAAGCCGCGGTCCCGACCGGATCAGCCTCTTCACCAGTCCCCGTACCTCCATTATCCCTCGTTGTTCGATGCCTTGGACGACGCCGGGACTCCTTCCGGCCGCTTCCGCCCCCGGGTGCCGGTCTTCGGCCCCGCCCTGCGCCGCAACCGGCCCGGCCGTGGACGATCAGTTGCGATTATATGATAAATTGCTCTTTTTTTATTCATATTTAGGAAGTTTTTTCGGGGCATTGTGATGATGCTCACAGCCCCGATCGCGTCACCGTGTCACATCTGTTTCCGTCAAGCGGGGCTCCCTGTCGCCCCTCGTCCGGTCGGAGGGCCTTTGCGGTCTTGGCCGGATGCCCACGGAGATGAGTCCATGGCTCTCAGTCAACAGCTTTCCGATACCATGCGCCGGATGACCCTGGTTTCCCTGTCTCCAGACAACACGGTTCATTTCGCCGCGCGGATCATGTCGGAGTACCAGGCGGATGTGGTCCTGCTGAAGAAAAAGGGATGCGTCGTGGGCATGATCACCCAACGTGACCTTGCCGCCCGGGTCTCGGCGCTGGGCCGGGACCCCGAGATCACGGCCTTGTCGGCGGTGATGACCGCGACCGCCAATCTCCGGCCCGGGCATTAGGGCAGCCTTCTCTCAGGATGCTTTGTCGGCCGCTCAGGCGAAGTCGTAAGCGGCGGCCTGAGACCACCAGGTCCGGGCCTCGGCCACCGTCCAGGCCGGACCGTGGCCGCTGTAGAGCCGGGCCGAAGGCGTCAGGGATTCGAGCAGGCGGGCAATGGACGCGGTCAGGGTCGGGCCGTGGCCACCGGGCAGGTCGGTCCGCCCGACCCCCCGGTTGAACAGGGTGTCGCCGGTGAATACAAAGCCGTCGAACACGTAACAGACCCCGCCCGGGGTATGGCCCGGGGTAAACAACACCCCGACATCAAAGCCGTCATAGACCAGCGCCGGTTCGCCGGTAAAGTACTCGAGTCGCCGCGGCGCCGGAATGCGCTGCCGCATCAACGCCCCGGCCCAACTGGCGACGCTGCCGATAATCGGCCGCTCTTCCTGGTGCGCCCGGCACGGCACGTCGAATTTCGCCTGGAGATCGTAAACGCCGCCCAGGTGATCGGGATGGCCGTGGGTCAGCAGAATTTCGCTGGCGGTACCACCGTCGGCACCCACCACCGCAGCAATCCGGTCGGCCTCGCCACCGGGATCGATCACAAGCTGCCGGCCGGTCGGCCGATGCCGGATGACGTAGCAATTTTCATACCAGGGCGGGGTATTGATGACCGTGGTGACGGAAAACTCACCCAGAATTTCGCTGTCGTTCGTCGAAAACATGCCGTTACCCCTTTGATTGCGCGGTGAACCGTCGAAGAACACCGCCTGTCCGTGCTGACACCCACCCGTTCCCGACCGGTCAGGTGCCGAGAAACACCGGGGCCCGTTTTGCGGCGAAGGCCGCCAGACCTTCGCGGTAATCGCCGCTTTCGCCGACCGTGCGGCGCAACTCCTGAAGCCGCTCGAACTGGCCGGGTCCCAGGCCGATGGCGTCGTCGAGGATGCGCAGTTGCTCCTTCATTGCCGCTACGGCGAGCGGCGCGTTGGTGGCGATGGTCCGGGCAAGATCGGCGGTAAACCCGGCGATGCGGTCCACCGGCACCACATGATTGACCAGCCCCAACTGCCACGCCCGCTCGACGCCCACCGGCCGGGCGGTGAACGCCATCTCCCGCAGCAGGCTCCGCGGCATCGCCGACGCCAGGGTCTTCAACCCGAACAGGCCATAGGGGACGCCGAGGCGGGCCGGCGTCAGCGCGAACGTGACGTCGGGGGTGGCGTGGATCAGATCACAGGCGAACACCACCTCGCAGGCGCCGCCCCACACCCCACCCTCCAACTGTGCGATGACCGGCGCCGGAAACTCCTGGAGCCGCCGCACCAGAAGGCGCAGCGGCTCGCTCCAGCCGAGCGGATCCCGACGCGACGACGGCAATTCGTCGATGTCGTGGCCGGCCGACCAGACCTTGGTCCCCGGTGCCGCCCGCAGCACCACCGCCCGCACCGCCCCGGCCCGCAGACGGTCGAGCCCATCCACCAACCCGGCGATGAGCGCCTCGCCCAGCGCGTTGCGCTTTTCGGGATGGTCGAGCATGACGGTCCCGACCGCGCCGTCCGTGATCACCGAAACCAGAGCCATGGCGGGTGGACTCCTCGCGTCAAAGGTCCGGCGCGCCGGCGACCCTTCACGGGTAGGCGCAGCGGTCGTTGGTGATTTCGATGAAGGAGCGGGAACCGGCCGCTGCGGTAAAGCGGTACTCGGTGTTGTCCACCACCACCGACTGATGCAACGGCAACACGCCGGTAACCACCGTTTCCTTACCGTCCTGGGGTGTGATGTGCAGGGTCAGGGGAGCAGTGGGATCGAACCAGCCCACGGAATCGCCGGCGCCGTCGCGCGCCGACTGACCGTCGCCGATCACCGTGATGGTCCCGCCGGCAAAGCCCACCGAGCGGTTGGGCGATTTGTAAATCGGTGTCGAGGGTTGCAACCGTTTGGTCTCGGGCGGCTGGCAGTTCCGCCGGTTCTGGGCCGAGGAGATCACGAAGGCCAGGCGGTCGGGAGCGATGCCCGCCGCCAGCCGCTCCGCCGCCGCCTGAGTCAGTTGGGCGAGGTCCCCGCGCGGAACTTCGCGCTGAAGCCGCTGCTCCAGGTCATTGGCCCGGGCCTCGGCGGTACGTGCCGCCTCCTGCAACTGACTCACGAACAGATCCAGCTCGCCCTTCTGCCGCGACAATTGGTTGACCTCGTCGCGCAGCCCGGCATCGCGGCCCTTTAGCTGCTCAATCCCCATCTGGTAGGCGAACAGGCCGACGCCCAGAACGAACAGGACAAACAGGATAAATTTGACGAAACCGGTCCATACCCGTCGCCGGTACCGACGTTCGGAATCGTAAAGGCCAAGCGTCATCGTCAATGATCCGATTCGGGTTCCACGCAAAGCACCGTCGGCGGCGGCCGGCCCGACCGTTGCACCACCCGGCCGGTGGGGTCGCCACCACCCGCTAATGGCTAGACAGAAAGCGGATGCTTTGCAAGATATGACTGGGTGATAACCAGCGCCGTCCCGGAGAACCGGGCAATCTGCAACTTTTGGAGGGTGCCGTGGAGCCAGGCCGGAACCGTCGGCGGGCACTGTTGCTCGACCGCGACGGTGTCATCAACCACGATCATGGCTATGTGAGCACCATCGAGAGAGTCGCCTTTTGCGACGGGATTTTCGAGCTGGCCCGCCGCGCCGTGGATTACGGCTATCTCATCGCCATCATCACCAACCAGTCGGGGATTGCCCGCGGTTATTACACCGAGTCCCAGTTCCACCGCCTTTCGACCTGGATGACGGGGGTGTTCGCCGGGCACGGAGTCAAACTTGCGGGAATTTTCCACTGCCCTTACCTGCCGGGTGCTACGCTCCCCGACTATGACCGTGACAGCTTCTGGCGCAAACCCCACCCCGGCATGATCCTGGAGGCGGCACGGCGGCTCGATCTTGATCTGCCGCGTTCCCTCTTCGTCGGCGACCAGCCAGGCGATATGGCGGCGGCGGCGGCGGCCGGTGTCGGTGGCCGGGTCCTGATCGGCCCCGACCCATCCGCGACGACGACGGCCGCCAATCTGATCATCGGGCAGCTTGACCAGTTGACCGATCGCCTGACCCCGGTCCGTGGATGGCAGGTCAGCGGATGGCAGGTCAGCGGATGGCAGGTCAGTGGGTGGTCTGAACCGAGGACCCTTCCAGGCCGCTGAGCGAGAACCCGGGCGACTTGACTTCACCCAGCCCCTTGAACACCAGCCGGAAATAGACGGTCTGACCCGGCGGCAGACCGGGCTGGACCGCCCAGTTGACATTGGCATAAGTCTGGAAAATCAGGCACTCGTCAGTATAGGTCAAGACGAACGCCGAAGTGGTCAGCTCGCTGACCGGCAACTGCTCAAGACTCTGGCTGAACGATGCCGACCAATAACGGCTGATCTGGGTGTTCATACCGAAAGTGGTGTATTCCTGCTTCGACAATTGATAGGTTGTTGGGTCTTCAACCTGCTGGTCGTAGTGGTAAGAGGTGCTGAAGCTCAGGGACGGCACCCCCGCCGAGGCGGTGAGAGTTTCCCGGCGGGGATCGAGAGTATCGGGATTGATGTTGGTTCGATAATTCACATAAAGCCAGGAGGTCGGGCTCAGATCGATCTGGCCGACATAATCCGAACGCTGGTTCTGGAGGCCGGTGGTCGCGTCAAAGACCTGATCGTTGCTTAACCGGTAATCCTGACCGACGAAGATCGTGCCCGAACCTTGATTGAGGCCGAAGACGCCGGTGCGCAAACCGTAGGTCAGCCGCTGGCCGCCCTCCTGCCGGTCCTGCCCGACGAAGCGGTTCAACTGGAACAGGCTGGTGGCGTCGAGTTCAACGTCCTGACTGTCCTCGTTGGGGTAGATCGGCTTCTGGCTGATGCGCGGCGCCACGGTCAGCGCCACCATCGGCTCAATGAGCGTCTGGGTCGAGTCACCGTTGCGAACCAGCGGATAAGAAAACTTGGCCTGCCCCTGGGGAAAGGCCCGGGTCGCCGATCCCTGGCTCAGCCCGACGGTGGTGGCGCCGGTGGTGCCGGAAGCCGAGGATGTTGACGATGTCGAACTGGTGTCGGTATTCCAGCTTTCGGGCCGCTGATAGTTCTGAAAGGTCCAAATATCGGCGCGCGCCCGGGCGGTAAGGGTCGTCACCAGACCGGTGTCGGAGGTCAACTGGCGTGACCACCCGGGCTCCAGCGAAAAGCGGGTATCGTCCGTCCCCGACGAGGTCCGGGTCAGACCGACCAGACCGGTATCCATCGACCAGCGGCCACCAAGCAGCGAGTCGGGTTCGCCCACCGCCGAGTATTGGGCAATCGGTGCCACATTGGGCGCGACCTGGGTGTTGTCGGTGCGCAGATCCTGGAAATGGTAACCGCGAATGGTGATATAATTGCGGCCAAAGAAGTCCTCGCCAAAGAGTCGGCTGGTCAGAACACTGCCGGGAAAGCTGTAATACTGGCGCAAATAGTTGGGATCGCTGGCGACGTTGAGGTCGCCGCCCCAGCGCCAGTTATCGTCGATATCGAACAGCGTGCTGCCGTTGGCGTAGCCACGCCAGATTTTTTTTGGTGTTTCACCTGACGGCAACAGCGAGGCATCGGTCTTGTCGGCGTGGATGATTTCACCATCGAACTGCGCCAGCCCGGTATCGAAACGCTTGCGAACCTCGGCACCGGCCAGCGGTCCCTGCAAGGTATAATAGGTGGCCTTCAGCGTCGCATCCAGATCGGGATCGATGTCGAAATAGTAACTGTTGCTGAGAGAGAAGCCGAGATTGCTGTCGGTGCCGTATACCGGGGTCAGAAAGCCGCTGCGCCGCTTGACCGTCGGATCGGGCGTGGAAAAATACGGCGCGTAAAACACCGGAACGCCGAGCAGATCGATGAAGGCATCGGTATAACGGATTTCCTTGTCCACGTTGTCGTGAACCGACTTGGACGCCTGCAACTGCCAGACCGGCGGGTCGCCGGGATGATCCGAACACAGGGCGCAGGGCGAATACGTGACATGGTTCATCTGCGTATAGCGACCGCCTGTCCGCACCGCCTCGGTGCCGGCGGTCCGCGAGGCGTCGGTCATGATGGCGCGGGCGTCGTGGATGAACGCTTCCTTGAGGTCGTCGGTCAGCTCGGCATAATCCGAGAACATCACCTCGCCATCGGGCTCGAACAACCGGACATTGCCGGTGGCGATGACCACCTTGCTCTTCTGGTTATAGGTGATGACGTCGGCCTGAACCTTCCGTTCACCCTGGACCAGATCCACATGGCCCCTGGCGATGACCAGAGATAACGACTCATCCGACGTAAGATCGTCGGCGGTGAGCAGCGTCGGCTCGTGCGTCCTTTGGCCCGACTTCTTACTGAGCGCGTCGCCGCCGCCCTCTGCCGCCTCGCCGGTTGTGGCGGCAAGCAGAAGGCACAGACTGGCGACGGAGGTCATGGCGGCCCGGTGGCTCATCGGGAATCGGTCCTTCCGACCGCCCCGGGCGGTCCTGGCAGTTGCAACACGCATGGGCGCAGCTTTGGTCAATGCCGCCCCGCCTGTCAACAGCCATGACCACCGGATGCCACCGCCAGCCGCGGAAAAGCGTTGAAAGCAATGATGGTGAAGGTCTCTCGAATGCCCTTCACCTTCTGGATCTTTTCGGTAACGAACCTGCCGATATCGATGCTGTCGTCCTGGATGTAGCACTGGATCATCAGGTCGTACTGGCCGGAAATCGAGTAAACCTCCGAGACAAACTCAACCTGATTGACCGCCTCTGCAACCTCGTAGGTGCGCCCCATCTCGCACTTGACCTGAATAAAGAGGGTCCGCTTCATCGCAACTCCTGTCTCCGAGGATCCCGACCGCGCTAATCCTCGGCAGCCAGAGCCTCCGGGTCGCGATTCGGGCGCGCCGGGCGCATCAGGAAGGCCGGCATGTGGTCGCCGAAGCCGACCACCGGCAGGTCGTCGTCCTCCTCGTAACGGCGACGGCGACGCGGCGATTCGGAACTGCTCCGGGGTGGCGGCTCGGTCCGGCGCACAGGTACACCGCCGCTGGCCACCCGGCCGCCGGTCAGCGATTCCCGACCCTCCTCGCGCGCGACCTTCTCGCGGCCGTCGTCGCGCCCGACCCGTTCGCGGCCGTTGTCGCGTGATATCCGTTCGCGACCACGGTCCCTGCCGCGGGCGATCCGTTCGCGCCCCTCGCCCTCGCCGGACGGACGCTCGATCTCCTCTGTCACGCCTTCGAAACCCTCCAGATCCTCGGGGGCGATGCGCGGGATTTCGCGCTTGATCAATCGGGTAATGCTGGCCACCTGCTTATGGTCTTCGCCGGTGGCGAGCATGAAGGCGCAACCTGAACGCCCGGCCCGACCGGTCCGGCCGATGCGGTGGACGTAGTCTTCCGCGCTGATTGGCACGTCGAAGTTGAAAACGTGACTGAGTCCCGCGATATCCAGGCCCCGCGCCGCCACGTCGCTGCACACCAGCAGCGACAACTGGCCGGACTTGAACAGTTCCAGGGTCTCGGTCCGTCGGTTCTGGGGCATGTCGCCGTGAAGCGAGCCGACATTGAAACCGTGGCGTTCCAGCGAGCGATAGAGGATCGTCACGTCCCGCTTGCGATTGCAGAAGATCAAGGCGTTCTTCACGTCCTGGGTCCGCAGCAGATGGCGCAGCACCCGCCGCTTGTCGTCGCGCTGAACCATCACCAGCTTCTGGTCAACCGTCTCCGCGGGCGAGGCCGGCGGCGCCACCGTCACCTCCCGCGGATTGATCAGGAAGGCATCGGCGAGTCGCCGGATCTCCGGCGGCATGGTTGCCGAGAACATCAGAGTCTGACGCAGGCGGGGCAGCAGGGACACGATTCGCTCGATATCGGGGATGAACCCCATGTCGAGCATGCGGTCAGCCTCGTCGATCACGAAGACCTTGATGTCGCTGAGCAGGATGTTGCCGCGGTCGAACAGGTCCATCATCCGGCCCGGAGTCGCGATCAGCACGTCGACGCCGCGGTCGAGCTTGCGAACCTGATCGGAGAACGCCTCGCCGCCGATCAACAAGGCCATGTTGAGCTTGTTGAACTTGCCGTAAGTCTCGAAATTCTCGGCAACCTGGGCCGCCAGCTCCCGGGTCGGCTCCAGGATCAGAGAGCGCGGCATCCGCGCCCTGGCCCGCCCCGAGGCCAGGATATCGATCATCGGTAAGGTGAAGGACGCGGTCTTGCCGGTGCCGGTCTGGGCGCATCCCAAAATGTCACGCCCTTGCAAAACCAGTGGAATCGCCTGTTCCTGAATCGGCGTCGGCTGGGTGTAGCCCGTCTCCTCGACCGCCTTCAGAACGTCCGGTCCGAGCCCAAGGTCTGAAAAACGCATCCTGCCTGTTTCTTGCTGTGAGAAGTGGTGGGATATCATCCGGGTGGCCTTCCTGAAGGCGGCAAGTCCTGCAAAGCCGGAAAGTCCTGCCGGTATCACCCACACAATTGCTGCGGTAGCATAGAAAGTCGGGCCGTCCTGTCAAGATCATAACGCAACCGGGTCCCGCATGCCGGAATCGCGCCGGGCCGGGCACCCGCCACCGGCCGCCCCTTGGCCCTGAAGCCGGCCACGGGGGTCAGGCCAAGGCGCCTCCCGGTGACGGAGGTCTCGCCGACGCCGCGGGTTTCTGGTACAGGGACGCTTGCGGTACCGGGCAGTCCCGCGTGAAGGCGTGGTTCGGGGTCAAGGGCGGCGCCGCAACCGGGGAGGGCCGGCGGACTCCGACGGCCGGACCGGCGTCCTGACCGCACCGGAACCGCGACCCATCGGAGTCCGCCATGACCGACGCCTTGCGGGTGCAGTACGAGGCCTATCCTTATCCGTCCCGGGATCCCGTCGACGAGGACCGGCGGCTGGTGACGGGCTCGCCCAGCCGGCTGGACCAGCTCAATCACTACGTGTTCGGCGGCCGACTGGACTTTACCGCGCCGCTCCGGGTGCTGGTGGCCGGCGGCGGCACCGGTGACGCCACGATCATGCTCGGCCAGCAGTTGCGCGACGCCGGAGTGCCGGCCGAGATCGTCTGCCTTGACCTCTCGGGGACCGCGCTGGAGATCGCCGGGGCACGGTCCCGGCGCCGCGGCCTGACCGGCATCGGCTTCCATCGGGCCTCGCTGCTGGATCTGGAGCCGGCGGGCTGGGGGCGGTTCGACTATATCGACTGTTGCGGCGTGCTCCATCACCTGGAGGACCCGGCCGCCGGGCTCTCGGCGCTGGCCTCGGTGCTGGCACCGGGAGGCGGCATCGGACTCATGGTCTATGCCCCCTATGGTCGCAACGGCGTCTATCCGCTCCAGGATGCCCTGCGGACCCTCTGCGCCGACCTCGCCATCGGCGAGCGGGTGGCCCTGGCCCGCCGGCTGGTGCGTCAATTGCCGCCGGGCAACGGCCTGCGCAACAATCCCCACCTTGGCGACCACCTCGCATCGGACGCCGGGCTTTATGACCTGCTGCTGCACAGCCGCGACCGGGCCTTCACCGTGCCGGAGTTGGCGGCGCTGGTCGGGGCCTGCGGCCTCGCCCTCACCGCCTTGATCGAGCCGGCGCTCTACGAGCCGGCCAGCTACATCCGCGACCCGCAGTTGCTCAAACGACTCGAAGGGTTGCCGTGGCTCGAGCGCGCGGCCTGGGCCGAACAGGTGGGGGGCGTGCTGGCCAAACACATCGCCTATCTGGTGCGGCCGGGAGACGTCGCCCGGGCGGTGGCCGGCCCCGCCGATGGCGAGGCGGTTCCGGTGCTGTGCGACCTGGACGGCAAGGCGCTGGCCTCCGGGCTCCGGCCCGGAGCGGTTCTGGATGCCACCCTGTCGGGCCTGACCCTGGCGCTGCCGCTGCCGCGACTGGCCGGGCCGTTGCTGGCCCGGATCGACGGCCGGACCAACCTTGCGGCGCTCCACGGGTCGCTCATGGTCCTCGACCGCGGCCTGACCTGGGAAACCTTCCGGCGCCAGTTCGACGCCCTCCACGCCCTGTTGAACGGCATCGGCAAGCTCTATCTGAGATGGCCGGGGCTGAAAGGGCCGGGACAAGGCCGGACCGGACCGGCGGGAATCGGGGCGGGTGATGGTGTGTAGGCACGGCGAAAGCCGGCGCGAGGGTTCCGAAGGAGAGGCGCCATGAGCGACCGGCCCCCGGCCCGGCCCGAGGACGAGAGCCGCCGCGGCCGGTCGACGCTGGCCGGGGTGCGCCGGGCGGTGGCCGTGACCCGGCTGGTGCTGGGGTGGGAGCGGCTGTGGCGGGCATCGTGGCAGGCAGCCTGCGTGGTTGGCGGCTTCCTGGCGCTGGCGCTGCTCGACGTGCTGCCGCGGCTGCCCGGCTGGCTCCATGGCGTGGCGCTGGCGGCGGCGGCGCTGGGGTTGGGGCTGGTGGCGGCCCTGGGCTTTCGCGGCTTTCGCTGGCCGACCGGCGCCGAGGCGGCGCGCCGGCTGGAGCGCGACAACGGACTGGCGCACCGGCCGCTGTCGACCCTCGACGACCGCCCGGCCACGGCAGACCCGGCCGGGGAAGACGACGGGCAGTCGGCGGTGTGGCGGTATCACTGCCGGGAGATGATGGGCCGAATCGGCCGGCTACGGCTGACGCCGCCCCGTCCCGGCCTCGCCGCCCGGGATCCGTTGGGGGTACGGATACTGGTGGCGCTGGCCCTGGTGGCCACCGCGGCCGGAAGCTGGGGCGACTGGCTGCCGCGGCTGGCGGCGGCGGTGCAGCCGCACCTGACCGGTCCCGGTCTGACGACGCCTGCGGTCCTGGATGCCTGGCTGGTGCCGCCGGACTATACCGGAGCGGCGCCGATTTTCCTGCAACGGGCCGGCGCCGGTGCGGCGGCGGCCGTGACCGGCGAGGCGATTCCGGTTCCCGCGGGCAGTTCGGTCCTGGTTCGGGTCAGCGGCGGCAACGGCGTGCCGACGCTGACCGTCAACGATGCCGAACAGCCCCTTGCCGCCATCGACGACAGCCACTTCCAGGCCCAGGAGACCGTGCGCAGCGGCGCCGTCCTTTCGGTCGGCCAGGGCGGACGGGTGCTCGGGCGGTGGGCGATCTCGGTCCTGTCCGACCAGCCGCCCCAGGTCGCGTTCACCACCGCGCCTTCGGTGGCGGAACACCAGGCGGTGCATGTGGATTATACCGCCTCCGACCGGTACGGTCTGGCCGCCGTCACCCTCTCGGTGCGGCTCGACCCCCAGGCCGGAGCCGCCGCCGGTGCCGGCCCCGCGCCGCTGGTTCTGCCCCTGCCGCTGCCCGGCCTGCGCCCTAAGTCCGTTCACGGCACCGGCATCCATGACCTGACCGCCAGCCCCTGGGCCGGATTGCCGGTCCTGCTGCGGCTGGCCGCCACCAATGGCGGCGGCCACACCGGGACATCCGCCGAGGTGCCGCTGGTGCTGCCCGAACGCGCCTTCGCCAATCCGCTGGCCCGGCAGATCATCGCCGAGCGCAAGGCGCTGGCGTTGGGTGGCGAGGCCGCGCGCAACGGCAGCGCACGGGCACTCTCGGAACTGTCGATCCGGCCCGACGGGTATCACGGCGATCTGGTGGTGTTCCTGTCCCTGCGGGTGGCGGCGGCCCAATTGCTGCTGGATCACGACGCCATGGCGATTCCGGCGGTTCGCGACCTGCTGTGGGAGACCGCGCTCCGGCTCGAGGACGGTGGCGTGTCCCTGGCCGAACGCGACCTGCACGATGCCGAAGCGGCACTGGCCGAGGCCCTGGACCGCAAGGCCGGAGACGACGAACTGCGCCGGAAGATGGACGATCTCCAGACCGCCCTCAACCAGTTTCTCGACTCTCTTGAGAACGGACAGGAGAACCCGCCGGCGGCGGCGCCCGGTGACGGCCTGCCGCCGGACGCGGCGCCGCTGGTGCTGGAACGCCCCGACCTGGAGGCGATGGTGCACGCGCTTCGCGACATGGCCGAGACCGGTGCCCGCGACCAGGCCCGCCAGGCCCTCGCCGACCTCAGCCACCTGCTCGACGGCCTGCGCTCCGGCACCGGACCCCCCGACCCCTCGGTGGCGCCGACGCTGGAGGTGCTCCGCCAGTTGCAGGACCTGACGGCCCGTCAGCGCGCGCTGCTGGACCGAACCTTCCGTCAGTCGCAGAGTCCGGTAACGGCCTCGCCCCAGGATCAATCCCAGGCGCCGGGACCATTCCGGGGGCCGCCGCCCCCGGGCGGCCGGGCCGACACAACACCGCACGCGGCCGATCAGGGGCTGCTGCGCCAGCAACTGGGAACGCTGATGGAGCGGTTGGAAGAACTTCGGGGCGAGAGCCCGAGGCCGTTGGGGGAGGCCGGGCAGGCCATGCACGAGGCCGAACAGGCGCTCCGGGAAGGGGATGCCGCCGCCGCCGCCGCCGCCGAGGCCGAGGCGGTGGCGGGACTCGAGCAGGGATTGCGCCGGCTGGGCCAGGGGTTGAGCCAGGGGCGAACCGGGACCGGCGGCCTCACGCCGTCCGGGGACGGTCGCGACCCGTTAGGCCGGCTGCGACCCGGTGTCGGAACCACCGACTCCACCGAGGTCGGGCTGCCCGAGGTGCCGGAGTTGCAAAAGGCCCGCGAGATTCTCGATGAACTCCGCCGCCGGGCCGGACAGCGCGAACGCCCGCACCAGGAACTGGACTATATCGACCGGCTGCTCCGGCAATTCTGATACAGCGGCACAACCCGGTTCCGCGGGTTACGCACGAATTTCCCGCGCCCGCCTTTTTTGTCACCCCTGTCGTGCGGACATCGCAAACGCGACTCAGCCGCATTGAGAACCGCCGCCGTCGCTTATTTTTGGTCGACAACCCAGATTCGCTTTGCTATAGGAACTGCCACGGCGAGGGCGGGTGATTAGCTCAGTTGGTAGAGCAGCTGACTCTTAATCAGCGGGCCGTCGGTTCGAGTCCGACATCACCCACCATTCTTTTCAATAGGTTAGCCAACTCCCCTCAGGGGGAGGATGAATTGGCACTTTCGTCAACCTATTGATATTGCGACGATTTTCCAGTTTACACATATCTGGCACAGGCGAAAAATCGCTGATTTTCGGTTGTTTTACACGTATTTTGCACACGTGATTTTGAACCCCCTGATCCTCCAATGATTTTTGGTGACGATCAACGGCGAATCGTCTGAAGATACCTGACGCTCGGGATTTACACAGATTGGCTCTGGACAGGCATGGGGTTGGTGTCGGGTGACGTGATTGTGACCAACGGAGCACTCACGCCTCGCAAACGAGAGATGACTTCAGCCGAATAATAGTATAAGGTTAATCTAGTAGCGTGAGAGACTGCGCCACTCAACGCTTTTGCCGACGACACTAAGCAACCTTTACGAGGATGGGGTTAGTGTAATGACATTGTGTTTAAAAAGCACGAAGTTGGTTATGCTATTTACAGTTGTCACATTTCTTGGCTTTGGCGTCGCGGCGGAACATCCGGCGTCGGCGCAAAGCGATCGGCCGCTCACCATATTGGTTTCTCCCGCTAAAATCACGGCGGCTTACGATGTCGCGGAGTATGTCACGGTCGTGGTTCGACCGAGATCTGGCAGCATTCTCAGGTCGGCCGATCTCCAAACGGCCCCTGTTGCGGGTCTCAACGTCCGCATCGTCAAGCAGCCATCGACCGCAGATTTCCCTACGGCTAACGAATTGATATGGCTAATTACTATTCAATCAACGCCCGAATTGTGCGGTGATGTTAGCGCCGTGCTTACCGTCAATTATACGGTTGAGCAAAATGATGATAAAAAAGGAAAATCTTTCATTGATGTCGCCACTATTCCGATAACGCCAGCCTCGATGCCGAATCCAGACCAACTCATTCAGGCCACTTTGGTCGCTGATTTTACATCGTTGCTCGACCAGTCCATGGGGGGAATGTATATCCGCGTCAAAAACCTGACGGATAGACCTTTAACGATTACACATGTGGCATTCCACCAACCCTCCTTTCTTGTCGTGTCCCAACCAGCCTTGCCAACCGAGATTCCGCGGCGCGGCACGGGCCTCCTGCCGTTTTCGGTATCGTTCGCCGGTTCGGGCGGCGCGCCCGTCATGATCGGGAACCACATCATCGCCGCCGTCGTAACGGCGTCCATTCCCTGGCGTGGAGCCACCACGGAGTGGACGGTGACCGCCGAAAACACCGTGACGATCGGCGTGCCGTTCGTGAGCGAGATTAACTCGCTCATCCAGATTCCATCCTTCCTGATTCTGCCTGGGGCCTTGTTCGTCGCCGCGTACGCTTCGGTGCTGGCGTTTTCGCGTCGCGCCTTCGACACGCTGGCTCAACGGCTGGCCGTCATTGAGCTTTCTTCAAGTGGTCCCGGGCCGGCGGTGGCGGCGGCGACAACCGTTTCGATCTCGATGTCCCTGTTCGTCGTCGCCATGGTCTATCCCTTTTTCACGGGCCTCTGGTTCGGACAGCGGCGCGACATTCTCGTCGGTTACGGCTTTTCAGATGTCTTCAACATTTGGTTCTTGTCTGTCGGTCTCGGCTTTTTCTGGGGGTCGGTCACCGTATTGGGCGTCTTCCTCCTCAAGGCGTGGGAGCAAAACCAGGGGGCCGAAACGCGCTTCACCGTGAACGACTCGCCGGAAGATGTCCTGGGTCGTCTCGCGAAATTGGGTCGCTCGATCAAACTGCCTCGCATCCAAATTGGCGAGGAGGAGATATTCCTTCTTGGACCGGCCAAAGACGCGACTATGTCATGGGTAATTCCGGTCGCCACCGCCCGGTGGGCGGACCCGGCTGTCGCGCGGGATCCGTCGGCGATGACGCGGCTGGATCGCCTAATCGGCGAAGGCGACCCGAAGAAAATACTGGATGAGTTGGCGAATACGAATCGCTCTCCAGGTCTACCGATCGCCGTGAAATGGCCAGATTCCAGAGGCGCGAAAGGCCTGCGCACCCTCTCGTCCGCCACCCTCCCGGCGGCGACGGACGAGGAACCGTTCATCGAGGTGTCGTGAAGTCGACACACCCGAGTGACGAGAGTTTGGGGATTCCCGTGAATGCCCCAATGGGCAGCCCAATCACGCGATGCCATGGACGTGAAGCCCACGGGTCGTCGCGACGCTGTAACCTGCCGCGACAGGCCTGTTCATTTCCATCCCGGGGAGCGACCCTGGGTGTCGAAACGATCAGCCACACGAACTTCGGTACTGTCCTAAGTCTGTTTTATTGGTACCATTCCGACGTTCCGTGCGCAAGCTGTATGTGGGGAGTGGCATGTGGATTAACGATTTCCGGCTGACGGTAATATCAGCGCGTATGAGCTTTGACAAATTAACGGCCGCTTATGACCCCTCGGACAAATCGCTCCCGCTCACCAACAGATTTCACTACGAAGAGGCTTTTCGCGCCAACCGTGGCACGGGTGGTGTGGTGCATGCTGATCTCGGTTTGCCCTGGCATAATGGCAGACGAAACACTTTTTGGTGGCGCTACCTTGATGGACTCGCGCCGGCGGAAATCGACGCGGGCACCAGTTGGCGCTTCGTCATCCCCTTTCGCCTGAAGTTTCGTCCGGCCGAGATACTGACTCGGGATGTCGCCAATGAAAGCGTTTCCTACGAGTGCTATGGCTTTCCGCACGGCATCGTGCTCGCAGTCACGTTACGGTACTGCGGGCCGGTGCTCACGGTTACCGAATGGGTTGAACGCTCGCACGCGTTCCGATCGGGAGCAGCCTTGGCGATTGAGCATCATGGAGGGCGTGACAACGGTTTCACCCTGGACGCTGTCATTGGTTGGTTGAAGACGGCGTTCATCCGGCGCTATTTCGGAACATTAGGCGAACCCTTGGATTCCGTCGAAGCCGCGACCTTGATGACCGTCGTCCAGGGAAAGGGCGCCGAGAAACAAAATCCGATCGACGAGGATATTCAACGAGCGCTTCATGCCGTCACGGCATGGCCGAGCCCCTGGACGTTGGTGAAGCCGCCTGCACTCGCCCTGGGCGACAACTTGCTACCAATGCTGGGAAAAAACCTCACACCAGCGTGCTGCCTGTACGCGCAACCGCGTGGGAGGACCCTGTGGATGCCGCCGCATTTCGACGCCTCACGAAAAGGGGGGGGCTCCCAAAAACCTCACACCCTAAGTTGCTACCACCGCAACTTGGTATCTGGAACGGTCCAGGCGGAAAGCTTGGTCGGCTTCGCGCACTGCTTCGCCCCGACCGCTGGTGGTGTTCGCAAAAACATCGTGAGCGATCGTCAACTTCCGCGGCAGGTAGCTCAGCGACTGAAAGCTTTGTACACCGGCGAAGGGAGCTATCGGTCCGCAAGCATACGCGCGATGATCGGTGAAATGAACAACCGTATCTGCGTAAACGAGTTGCTGAACAAGGCGAAAATCTCCGTAATAAATTTCGATGAGCCGCCGAAAATCTCATTGGTCGACCAATCACACTCTCCCCTCACATCATGATGATCGACCAACTAACCGGCTCCGATTTAGTCGTCAAGCCGCCGTTTTGTGTGTGTACACGGGACAGGAAATTCCCTCAAGTATACGGGGTCGTTCGGTGCGGCGCAGACCGAGACATGCGGCGCAGACTGAGACTTGACCACCCCGCCCATTCCTGTTTGGATTCGGCCCCAACAGGAGGGTCAGCCCATGGGTCTCCATACCGCATCTGAACGGGAACTCTGCGACGGTCGCGTGGTCATCTACCAGCGCACCGACACCATGACCGCCGTCTGGCAATGCCGAATCGCATTCCCAGGCCAGCCATATATCCGGCAAAGCCTCAAAACCAGGAATGAGGCTGAAGCCGTCAAGCTGGCGACCAAACTCTACGAAGACCTGCGCTACCGTCATGAAAGCGGTCTCCCGATTCGCCGCAAACGGTTCGAGGAGGTGCTGGACCTGTATCTCGGCAATCTGGCGCAGGAGGTCGAATACGGTCAGGCCAAACAGAAGAAACTCGACGACCACAGGAAAATGTCGCGGTATTGTCGAGAATATTTTGAAGGTAGGCTTATCGATACGATCAAGACCAGCGATTGCGGAAAGTTTTAGGATTGGCGTCGAACTTATTGGGTATCAGGTCCTGGCTCCAAGATTGAGGAATACACATATCAGCGTGAGGGAAAGACCGTTCGATCTAAACGGGTTCAGGCAGTTATTCCAGCGGCCAGCACCTTGAACTCTGAATCCGTCCTTCTGCGAGCCATCTTCGCATTCGCGGTCAAGCATGATTGGATCGCAGACAGCCAAGCTCCCGACATCGGCGAGAAGATTCCATCAGCCAAGCGTTCCCGAGATTCCAAACGCCGGCCAGGACTTGATCCAGATCAGGTCAAGCATTTGATGGCAGTCGCTTACAGGCGAATGTATGAGGAAATGGATAACCCACGGCTCTGGCATCAGCGGTTGATGCTATGGGCCTTCGTTGGGTTTCTCGCCAACACTGGAATGCGACCATTTGAAGCAATTTTGGTCCGGTGGAAGGATTTGAGTCTCACGACCATTCACGGCGACGAGCCCATGTGGAGCTCATGACTCCCCTCATTTTTTTCTGGATCTAGGTCGCGCAGATAGGTAAGGTAATGTTCATGCGCAACCCAAGGCGATGTTGGTATAGAAATGGAATATGCAAGATTTGGTGGCTGGCACTCGATAGTCTACGATCATATTGATGAACTGTTCGAGGGGAGTGTTCATGAAAAGAGGCTTAAATCAATTGCCAATGCAGCGCTTGGTGTCATTACTGGATCGT
>Ga0302319_10002987_pt1 | contig 35837 bp, 30 predicted proteins | sample Bog_T0_2_FD_203319 | JGI IMG/M metagenome (GOLD analysis project Ga0302319, IMG submission 203319) | Peat permafrost microbial communities from Stordalen Mire near Abisko, Sweden - Bog_T0_2 | ecosystem: Environmental > Terrestrial > Soil > Wetlands > Peat | place: Sweden: Abisko, Stordalen Mire...
GCCCGTTGGCGGCCGGCCGTGGCCCTCGTTTAGTCGGAGTTTACGCTCTTCCCCCACAAGCGTCACTCATGTGACGCACGACGTCACAGGCAATGACGTTGAAGGAGGTCGTCCACCGGACGGATACCAATGTGACGCCTTGCACGGCAATCAACGTGTTGAGGTCTGTCATTACACCGTTCGCATAAATGAAGGCATGTCCTGCGGAGCTTCCGACTACAGTGCCGTTGTCGTTTATCCCGTTTGCTGAGCTAGACGTGCCTCCGGGAAGGGTGCCCAAGTCCGTCATGGCTCCATTGCTGTAGAGGAATGCATGAATAACGCCGGTAGACGTGTTCGAGTTTCCTATTATGGATCCAGCGTTGTTAATGCCCGTTCCGCTAGAATTTTGCCCTCCAAGTGTGCCGAGATCATGCATCGCTCCATTGGTGTAGCTGAAAGCGTGCGTGATGCTTGAGGTGGTGTTTGATGTTCCAACGATGGTTCCTGCATTGTTGATGCTCGTGGCTTGGCTGCCAATTCCTGCCCCTGGTCCACTCAGAGTGCCGAGGTCTGTCACTTTACCGTTACTGAAACTAAATGCGTCGGTCGCTCCGCCAGCGTTAACGTAGCTGCCCACAATCGTGCCCGCGCTATTGATGCATAGAGCCGCACTACCGATTCCGAGTCCCAAATCCAACCATGCTTGGTTGCTATAGCTACATGCGTACGTCCTTAGAGTGGTGGTTGAGCCATTGAAGGATACCTGACTTGAATAGCCAACGATTGTCCCTGCATCGTTGATGGCGGATGCGGAGCTACCTTCTGAACCAAAGTCATTGTTACCGAATTCCGAACCTAGTGAGGTGGTGATTCCGCTAATGTCGCTGAAGGCAAACGAGGTGTTCTGAAGTGCAAAATTCCCAACGATAGTACCTGAGTTGTTGATCGCCGTTGGACTTCCCTGATAAACTCCGCCGTTGCTACTAATGGAAGGTAGACTGTTAACGTTGTATGAGTAAATCCTTGGCTGAGGGAGTTGGATCGGGCCTTCATTGGAGGCGAGGCCAGCAACTCCGGCGAAGAGCATTATGGGGAAAAGTTTCTTCATGGCAGACGCCAAACCCGTCGCATGGGCGTTCGCGATTGTACGCCACTATTCGTATTGATGACAAGCCACAGCGCGAAACTCGCTATCGGCTCGCCGTGACAGGATCGGATTGGACCGAAGCGCCTAGCCTATGTCGCTTGCGCAAAGGGGAAGCCTTCAAACACCTTTGCAGGGTCGGCTTTCTCTCCGTCTAACAGGCTCGCATAGTCAGCGAGGTCTTTACATGGCTTCCCGGTGGGCAGCGTTATGCCGTTGAAATCGAAACCGTCCACTAGGGATGCCCCGGCCCCATAAAGCTGATCCTTCCATTTGAGGGCGGCCTCACGGCCCTTTCCGCTCTCTTCGGCGTGGATCGCGATGCGGATATGCTTCCCGGCGAAGAAGGGTAGGGCCTCAGGGTCAATTGCGTTGCCCGCGCCGGTCATGCAAGCCAACGCCACGTGTTCCGGGTCCATATCCTCCCACCAACGGACCAAGGCGGCTGCAAGTAGATCGGGCCCGCCTTCGGCCAAAAGCACAATGGGGCGAGATCCTATTTGCGAAGCTCCGATGGGCCAGCCGCGCCCGCCGGCCACCAATGCATTGGACTTTGCCCGGTGGCCATCGGCAAAGGTCCACTCCTCACGGTCTATGCGCCGGGCTTCGGCATTCCTGCGGGTTTCGTCTACGATGATCCAAGCCGGCTCCGGCGCTTTGCTGGCATGGTCATAAACGTTGCCCCCCCATAGAAGGCCCTCGCGGGTAAGAATCTCCAAGCCGGCGAAGGTAGGCCACCCCCGCAAGTGGGCGGTTTCGGCCATTTCCGCCACGTTTAAGGGCCGAAGTTCAGGGATGCGAGACTTGGCCTTTACCGAAGACGTTTGAGCCCTAGGCGTGGCTAGGATTGGCTGCGCGCCATAGCCGGGCTTGCCCACTAGCTCGAAGATTCTCCGGCTGTGCGCGCCGCCCTTACCCTCTTGATCGGCTATGCAACGGAAAGGACCTCTTCCTTCGTCCATGATGACAAGATGCTCGCCCGACTTGTCCGCACCTAGCTCGGCGCAAGCCGGGCACCGTGCTATCAACTTCTCACCGCGCACGCGGGGCCTTTCCAAACGGTCAAGCTCTAGACTCACGGCACAAGAGAATCCGCAGGGACACGGGGACAGACTTCCTTAGATAGCGTGTCCCTTGTCCCTTTGTGCGGTTGTCCCTGTTTGTCCTTCGCGTGTCCCTCAATCTCATCGGGAAACTCGCCCCATTGTCCCCCAATGTCCCTCCGGACAGAACGGCCCACTGAATTGCGCGAGTCTATCATTTTGTCCCTCATGATTCACCTTCGAACACGGATATCTTGCCGCCAGCCAATTCAAGGATCTCGCCTTCATGCGCGAGGCGGCATAGCGGCTTAGGAAATCGTCGGCGCACGGTCTTCACCGAGACCGCGAGCTTCCGCGCTAGCGTTGCCAGTTCTACGCTATCAGAATCGGCCTTAACCGAACCGTAAAACGCTTTGAACAGATCGGCGGTGTCGCGGTTTGAAGCCGCCGGTTTTGAGTCGTTGGCGTCGGCCGCTTCCCAGAATATGGCTCCCGGACTTCGAGAGTGGCGAACGTGAATGGACGTAATTGGGTTTCCACCCAGATCGCAGATGCCGGCTCGCTTTCCGCGTTTGGGTAACAAGAGTTCGAACACATCGGGTAGCCCAATGCTTCGCAGGACCACAACTGCCCGGGCCCAGTTTGCGAATTCGATGCTACCGGAGCCCGCATAGGCGAAGTCACCGGCTTGCCAGCCTACCTTCTCCTTTCCTGAGGGGGGCTTGTTTGTGTGATGCGCGACGATGGCCCCGCAAGAGTGCTTAACGAGGAAGGGCTGCATCAATACTCGAAGAAAATACGAAACCGTCTCCTGGTCCTTTACGGCCCCCTCTAGATAGGCGAGCAACGGATCGATAATGAGTAGGTCAGCGGCTTGCTGCTTGGCCTCGGCCTCTAATCTCCCAAACAGCTTAGAGCCTCTATCGGATGTTGTGAGGACCGAGATATTGCGTCCAACGGTGGCTCTTTCATCAGGCGTGAGGTCTAGGCCCTTACATATGCCGTCTCGCATCTCAACGAGGTCAATATCGTCATTCTCCGCCTGAATGATAAGGCTCCTTAGCTGGCCTTGCGGCTTAATGCCGAAGAACGGCCTGCAAAGGGCCCAAAGGATTGCGCTTTGCATGGTAAACGAGCTTTTCCCGATTCCAGTCGCACCCGCTAGGAGCAAGCCTTGTCCGCGACGGAGAAAGCCGTTTCCCAGTAGGTTTGCGGCTGCGCGTTGATCTTCCTCCGCAGTTAGGTCCATCAACGAGCGCGCCGTTGTCGGCGCGTTATCCACCTCTCCGGGCTTTGGGAGTGGGACTACGCCACTCATTTTCTTGGCCCTCCGTTTCGGTAGGCATCTAGACGGTGCCTAACTCGTCGTAGTTCGGCCAAGAGCGGTAGCGTTCGCTTTACGTAGACAAAAGCGATCTCCTCAGCCGAACGGCGTTGACGCGCGCACCAATCACCACCAAGTTTAATTTCGTTCCCGCTAGTGTTTAGAGCCGCGCTGCAAACGCGGCTTTTTCTTTGGTTCATCTCGCAGCCCTCCCTTCGGTCTCAGGGATAGCCGGCTTTGCGGGATTGATGTAGCCGCCGTGGGAATAGCTAGCCACCCATCGATCTAATTCCGTCCTCGCGACCCGAACCAACTTGCGGGAGGGTCTGAAAACCGCGAGTTCTCCGGCCTCTATTCGCCGCTCTAAAAACCTACGGGTGCAGCTGAGTTCGCGTGCGGCATCTTTCAATGCCAGAAATTTCCCATCTCGGCAGACGAGAGACTTCGATGTATCGTTCGTTGATGTGTTGTTCGATGTGCTCACGCGCACAACGAGAACCCATTCGACGCAGTTGTCTCCTAAACCACGTCCCCCTCTTTCGCTAGGGGAATAGGGGGAACCGTCTACCTTAGCATCTTGAGCATGGTTTTTTGGATACGGTCAACAATCGCTTCCGTTTGATCGGCTTGTGTCGGCACCGTACTATTTAACCTCTCTTGCAACAACCGTTTATCATGCTCAAACCACGTTTGTTTTACTTCGCCCATATCTAGGTCCGAATACTTCTTGATGACCCGGCCGCTCTTCCGACGTTTCCGTTTTGCAGTTCTTTGAAGCGGATTGATTCCTAGACGTTCCAAGAGCCTTTTGAGCGCTGCTTTCTCTTCCCGTCCGGCGAGATCGTAATGGACCATCGCTTTCGCCCAATCTCTTGAGCTGGCTCTGGTTATTTCAGGAAGGGTCAGAAACTCATTTCGCAAATCCTCGCTGCACCATGACGGGAGGACCGCGTCTCCCAACCGGAATCGTTGTATCCCGTCGTAATGGTCGAGGATCAATGTTCGGATCTTATCGTTCTTTGCTTTGGACTTCGGCAGTTTGAACGGTCCGTTTGCCCCGATCGGAAGACCTCCAATAATCAACCTCAACCTCCGCTCGGTATCGGCTCCATCCTTTGACGCAACGAGCAAAGGAAAATATGCGTAACCTTTGCTTATCTCCTGAATAATTGCTGTTTGGTAAACGAATGCATTTTGAACTAGATTGGTAAGGAATAACGCGGCATCCAAGAGTCTCTGCGCTGCTTTCGTCGCTTCCGTAGTGTCGGGGTTTTTACTGCGAATCAGCCCTAGTGATGCGAATGCCGCTTCTCGTTGTGCTGTCGTCAGGCTAAAATCACCGGGAATTATTTTTCCATCGGTGCATGTGATTGTTGGAAGATGGCAGTATGGCTTATGCATTGGCTGCCTTTCCCTCGAATGCGACCACGTTGCCATAATCGGCTGGAGGCATGATCTGCCACCATCTAGCCGCAGCCTCGGGTTTAACGAGTTCACGGTAGTGTTGGTAGAGGACGGCAGCCCCGGCGTGTCCGAGTTCGGCAGCGGTCTCAGCCGCGCTCTTGAATTGGGCGAGATGGTAAGATGCGAACGAGTGGCGTAGTACGTTTGCCGGCCATTCGATCTCTGCGGCCTTGCAGGTCGCTTCTCTTCCGTCGCGAACGCTCTCGGTGGTCGCTACTGCGCCCGACTTGCGAACGTGAGGGGCTAGCCATGCGGCTAAGGCGTCGCAAATGCGGACAAAACGACGTTGGGCGGTCTTGGAGTTCTCGGCTCGGACTTGTATCAGCCTTCCGGCAAGGTCGATCTCGGACCAATCCAAACGTTCAAGTTCCGCTGAACGCAGCCCCGCAAAGGCTCCGATGGCGAGATAGGGCACGAAATCAGCCGGGGCCTTCTCTAGAACGGTCCGCATTTGCTCGGGGGTGAATATCTCAGGTGTGCCGCGCACTACCTTGGCCTTAGCGGTACCGGTAACGGGGTTATGGGTAGCGTAACCGCGCACTTTGCCGAATTCGAAGAAGACGTGGAGAACCCGGCGAAAGTTGTTCCTGGTCTGCCCCGCTACGTCTAGGCCCCGGAGCCAATCGTCAATCTGGCTTGGGAGGATTTCCGCGACCTTCAAAGCGCCAAATTTCTCTGCGAACGTGTCAAGCCGGTTGCGGAGGTCGCCTAGATATCGATCGGAAGCGCCATCCTTCCGCTTTGCGGTGTTAAACTCGGCTACCAAGGCGGCAACCGTGCAACTCCGCGCAGTAGCGGCGAGGTAAGTCAGAAAGTGCTCTGTAGCGTCCGAAATGGTCTTGCCGTAGGGTCGGAGCCGATCGGCGCACGCGATGGCATCTATGCGTAGCTGCTCCGGCATGGTGACGGCGGCCTCCCCTTCGCGCTTCATTCGGATCAAAGTGCGCCTGAGCCATGAATCGGCGGCTTTGCGCGTACCGAAGAATTTGCGTGTCCTCTTGCCATTGACTCGGAGGCCCTCGATCACGAAAGGTGTGGTGTTCGAGTGTCGGTACTTTGCTACCCTAGGCTTAGTCGTTCTCATGCGCCTATGGTCGCAAAGAGGTCTGTAAGTGTCAATGAAATGTCAATGGACGGTTTTTGAGTTGGTTGAAAATCACGTAACTCGTTGAATGCTCGGGTGGTGGAATTGGCATACACGACGGTCTTAGAAGCCGTTGCCGTAAGGCGTGCAGGTTCAAATCCTGTCCCGAGCACCACTTCGGCATGATTGGTTTTGCGCCTTGGGGTGACCAAGGCCGAAATGACAAACGCCACCCAACAAGACTCAACACAGGCACGGTCTGGTGCCCTTGGCAGCCTCATCGCGGTCGTCCTCATCTGCGCGGCGGTTGGACTCGCCTATGCAAACAGCCTCAGGGGCGAATTCGTGTTGGACGACCTTAACTCGGTCACGGAAAACCAGTCGATCCGCCACCTCTGGCCCTTGTCGAGCGTCCTGGCAGGACACCAGGTGCCAGGGGCGACCGTCGAGGGGCGTCCCGTCCTTAACCTGTCCCTGGCGGTCAACTATGCGCTGGGTGGATTGGGCACCGGGGGCTACCACGTCGCCAATCTGGCGATCCATATGCTGGCCTGCCTGGTCCTCTTCGAGGTCCTGCGCCGGACCTTTGGGATGGTCGGGAAGCCGTTTGGGAGCGATGCCACCCCAATCGCGTGCGTATGCACCCTGCTCTGGGGGCTCCATCCCCTGCAGACGGAATCCGTAAGCTACGTGGCCCAGCGGGCGGAGTCCCTCATGGGGCTGTTTTTCCTCTGCAGCCTCTATGGGGCCCTCCGCACGGAGGGGTCGCGCAGGCCCTGGGTCTGGACCGCGGTCAGCATTGTCGCGGCGTTCCTTTGCACCGGCACCAAGGAGGTGGCGGTCACGCTGCCCGTCATCGTCCTCCTCTACGATCGAACCTTCCTCTCCGGCTCGTTTGCGATGGCGTTGCGCCGAAGGTGGCCCCTCTACGCGGGTCTCGCCGCGAGCTGGATCCTGCTGGCGATGCTGCTGGGGGCCTCGGGCAACCGCGGTGGAACGATCGGGGCGGCCGCCGGCATGGATCCCTGGACCTATGCCCTCTGCCAATCGCGCGCCCTGATCCACTATCTGCGCCTCTGCTTCTGGCCATCCCCCTTGATCGCCGATTACGGAACCGACTTCGTGTCGTTCGCCGGGGCCCTGCCTTACAGCCTGGCCGTGGTCGCACTGCTTGCGGCTGTCGCGTGGGCCCTGGTAAAGCGACCGGCCCTGGGATTCCTGGGCGCTTGGTTCTTCATCATCCTGGCGCCGACCTCCAGCTTCGTGGGGGGATCCCGCCAGATGCTGGCCGAGCATCGCCTCTACCTTTCGCTTGCCGCGGTCGGAGTCGGGTTTGTCTTAGCCCTTTTTAGTCTCCTTGGCAGAAAGGGCCTCGTCCTTGGGGCGGCAGTCGCCGCCGCCTTCGGGTTTGCCACAGCCGAACGAAACAAGGCCTACCGGGACAGCATCTCATTCTATCAGGACATCGTGCTCCATCGTCCCGACAACGCATGGGAGCACAACAATCTCGCGATGACGCTCAAGGACAAGGGAAGGATTCCCGAGGCCGTTGTGCAGTTCCAGGAGGCCCTGCGCCTCTGGCCCACCTATGCCGAGGCGCACAACAACCTGGGCCTCGCCCTTGCCGACCTGCCCGGGAGGAGGGAGGAGGCCCGCTCCCAGTACGAGACGGCCCTCCGCCTGAATCCAAACTACGCCGCGGCGCACAACAACCTGGGCAACCTGCTCTCGGACGAGCCAGGGAGGGAGGCCGAGGCGCTTGCCCACTACGGAAGGGCCCTGCAGATCAAGCCCGGATACGCGCACGCGGAGTACAACATGGCAAGCCTGCTCGCGAAGATGCCGGGCCGCCAGGAGGACGCCGTGGCCCATTACGAGGAGGCAATCCGCCTCGAGCCGGATTTTCCCGACGCCCACTACAACTTGGCGAACCTGCTCTCCGGCATGGGGGGATTCCGCGACGAGGCCATCCAGGAGTATGAGGCCACGCTGCGCCTTAGGCCCGACTTTGCCAGCGCCCACGTCAATCTGGCCATCCTCCTCGCGGCGGACCGTGCGCGCCAGGCGGAGGCGCTCGCCCATTACGAGGAGGCCCTCCGTCTCAAGCCCAATTCCCCGCTGGTCCATATGAACATGGCAAACCTCCTATCGAGAATGGCCGGGCGCGAGGACGAGGCGATCGCCCACCTTGAGACCGCCCTCCGGCTGGACCCCGATTACGCCGATGCCCACAACAACCTGGCCGTCATCCTCACCAACAGGCCGGGTCGAGAGGCCGATGCGCTGGCCCACTACGAGGCCGCCCTTCGGCTCAAGCCGGGAAGCGCCGAGGCCTATAACAACCTCGCAACGCTGCTTGAGCGCGTTCCCGGGCGCCAGCGGGATGCCGTCGCCTATTTTGAGGCAGCTCTAAGGCTGCTACCCAATTCCCCGGTGATCCACCTGAACCTGGCGCGACTGCTTGAGACAATGCCCGGAAGAAGGGACGAGGCGGCTATTCAATACAGCGCGGCGTTGCAGCTTGATCCGAGCCTGACCGAGGCGAGACAATCCCTCGAGCGCATCCGGAGCCAGGGCCGGTGAGCAACACCCTTGGTGCGGTGGTCCCGAAAACTCTATTCAGGGCGATTCGTATATAGCTTCGAAAGTACGCGGCAGTTCCGGGTCTTCTTGACCGCGGCAATACGTAATGCATTTTCGGCGCATGCCGCAGACCACCGTGAAACTTAGGCATGATGTTGCCAGGAGGCTTGAGGAAAGCAGGGGCCCGGGAGAGAGCCGCAGCGACGTCGTGGCCCGGTTGCTCGACAACCAGCCTGCGACCACGGTTGAGGAATGGATGGAGTCCCTTGCCCCGCTCGAAGGACGAGGACTTTTCACCAAGGAAGGACGAGAGAGGCTCAAGGCAGACCAGCTAAGCCCGCGGCATTCGCGCGCAAGACTTTAGGCCTAAGGGGAGGTCCCCGGGTGCGTGGCGTCCTCCACGGTGAACCATTTTGCGACCACGAGGATCGCCGCTAGGATTGCATAGGCCGCGGCATAGGACGCCGCCGGGAAATTCGACCCCCCCTTGAAGACGTGGGTCAGGCGTTCAAGGAGCGGGAGCGAACCCACCGTGTCGGCGCCCTCGAACCTCCATGCGTGCATGAGTCCGACCAGGCTCAGAACGGACCCGGCGAGAAGCCAACCCGCTGCAGCATACAGGCGCCGGTCAATGATGTGGACCGTGGCCGTCGCGATGATGAGCGCCGCAAAGAACGCACCCTGTTCGACGGCAAATCCGCCGTCGATGTAGGTCCCGGATGCGTGGAAGGAATCCACGAGAGCGGAAGAGAACTGCCCCCCGTGGGCCCCGAGGCCAGAGATCCTGAGGCCGTTCTTGATGCTGAAGGTCGCCCACGAGACCACGACCGGCACCATGCCGAGGACGACTGCGGGCCAGTGGCGCTGGGGCGTCGCCTCGAAGCCCTGCACCGTGATCACGAGCCCCACCCAGAAGATGATCGCGACCCCCGCCTCGACCGGCACCAGCCAGCCGATGGCCGCGAGGGATCCGGTGAAGCACACGGCCGTCATGAAGACCGCGTTCAGCGTCGAATATCCCGCCCGCGCCCCCATCCGCTTCCAGGCGGGGTGCCCGATGTAGATCCCCACCGGGAACGGAGAGCCAAAGCACGCCGCGGCAAACGTGGAGAGGCCGGTCGCGACCAGGGACGAGCGCACCGAGTAGGAATCCCCGGCGGCAGCGGCCGACTCCACGCATTGCATGGAGGCCAGCATGTTCAGGAGGCCCATGGGCAGGATGATCGAGAGGTACGGCAGGAACGTCCCGGCGATGATCCCCTGGAGGAGGCTGCCCCCGGTGAACTGGGGAAGGTGCAGCTGCACGGTCCCGGCGGCGACGGGGGCGCCGGGCGCCAGGCCCGTGGCCCACGAGAGCGCGGTCCCCACGACCAGGATGACAAGGGCCGCGGGGATTCCCGCCTTGGGCTTCAGGCCCCCGAAGAAGAAGACAAGGACCAGGCCAAGGGTGACGATCCCCACGATCGGGTGGGCGAAGAGGTCGAGCGCGAAGTTGAGCGTTAGGAACGCAAACCCCGCGCCGCAGAGGGACGCCAGGAGCGCGGCCCGGGGCGTCATCCGCCTTAGGCCGGCCGCGACAAAGGCCCCGAGGAACTCGATCGTCCCGGAGCCCAGGCAAGCGATGAGCCCCGCGTGCCAGGCCTCGACATCGGGGTCGGCTGCGCCCCGGGAGACCGCGATCTGGCGCGCGGGGAGCATGACCAGGAAGGCGAACGCGATCATCGTGGGCGTGTTCAGTCCGAAGGGCATGGCGCACACGTCGGCGCGGTTCTCGCGGCGAGACAGCCGGTGCGCCTGCCAGGCGTAGAACAGGTTCCCCCCAATGTAGGAGATGGCGATTCCCGGCAGGATGCGCCCGTAGACGAGCGCAGGGGCCATCCCGACGACTCCGATGCAAAGCCCCGGGATCAGCAGCAGCTGGACAAGGTTGTCGAGGGCGATGGCGAAAAACCCGTCGACGTCTCCCCGGACAAAGACCTTCATCAGGTGGCCCGGCCGAGTTCGCGGATCAGGGACACCGTGAACAGGGCGGCCTGTCGTGAGGCGAAGGGTGAGAGCTTGCGGTAGTCCCCCTCCGGCGAGTTCTGGGTCAGGTTGCTGCCGCCCCTGATGCAAAGGAACGGGATCCTGAGGCTCCAGCAGACCTCCGCGACGGAGCCGCTCTCCATCTCCATCAGGTCCGGCGAAAGCTGGCGGCGGATGTGCTCGATGCGCGCGGAGGGTATCCCGAACTGGTCCCCAGAGGTGATGCGGCCGACCCGCACGAGGGGCACGTAGGAGGGGTTGTGCTGGACGGCCGTCTCGGGGACATGTCTGGAGATGGCGCGCCGCGCAGCCTTGAGGAGCACCGGGGTGCCCGGGTACAGGATCGGCATCACGTCCCCGAGCGGGCCCTCCGAGCCGAAATACTCCATCGCGAAGTCGGGCAGGAGCGACCCGAAGTCGTGGTTGCAAACGGTCTCGCCGACAATCACGTCGCCGTTGCGCATCTCGGGGTTTATGCGCGAGGCCGTCCCGGTCATCAGGAGTTCGCGCGGCCTGAGCTTCTCGGCGAAGAGCATCGTGATCATCGATGCGCAGGTCTTGCCTATCCCGGTCGCCGCCACGACGACCCGCCGGCCGGCGATGCGTCCCTCGACATAGGGGAAGGGTCCCAGGAGCCCGCGTCTCCTGCCCTCGAGCGCCCGGTCGACCAACTCGGTCTCCTGGGGCAGCGCGCCGAGCACAAGCGTCATGTTCCTGAGCCCGGCTGCGGGCCTGCGAAGCGGCGCCACGGGCAAACCCGGGACATTCAGGGGCGGCTCGTGGACGAGCGCGAGGGGGGATTTTGCCATAGGGGACGCCGGAACAGTTGCCGGCTATCGAATCCAAGCAGCATATATGCCATGGGGTCCCGAGGCGACCCCATTTGAGAGGAACGCCCGCGGGGCGGGGCTTCGGCTTGCAGGACGCCCTCCGGGCGGCACGCTCGCACCCAGGCACGACGACATGGACCGATCGCTTCCCCTCATTGACCTGCACCGGCACCTGGACGGGAACGTCCGCATCCGGACCATCCTTGAACTCGGCGACCTCCACGGGGTTTCCCTCCCGGGCACCACCCCGGAAACCCTCCGCCCGCACGTCCAGGTCACCGGGGTCATGCCGGACCTGGCGTCATGGCTCGCCAAGCTCCACTGGATGACGGCCGTCCTGGGAGACCTTGACGCCTGCCAGAGGATCGCCCGCGAGAACGTCGAGGATGCCAGGGCCGAGGGCATAGACTATGTCGAGCTGCGGTTTAGCCCCTATTTCATGGCGAAGCCGCACGGGCTTGACCCCGCCGCGGTCGTCGAGGCCGTGGTGGCCGGAGTCGACGAGGCGCGAGGGGCCACCGGGCAGAAGGTGAACCTGATCGGGATCCTCAGCAGGACCCACGGCGTCGAGGCGTGCGCGACGGAGCTGGCGGCACTCCTTGCATCCAGGGAGAAGCTCGTGGCGCTCGACCTTGCCGGCGACGAGAAGGCGTGGCCCGCCGAACTCTTCACGGCCCACTTCAAGCGGGGCCGCGATGCGGGCTGGGCCATCACCGTCCACGCCGGGGAGGCGGACGGTGCGGGGAGCATCTGGTCCGCCCTGCGCAACCTCGGCGCAACCCGCATCGGCCATGGAATCCGGGCGATCGACGACCCGGACCTCATGGACCACCTGCACAGGCAAAGGATCGGCCTTGAGGTGAACCTGACCAGCAACGTCCAGACCAACAGCGTCCCGAGCATGGGGGAGCACCCGATGAAGCGGCTTCTTGCCAGGGGCCTGCTGGCCACGATCAACACCGACGACCCGGTGATAAGCGGGATCGACCTCGCCCACGAGTACGGGGTCGCGGCCCCTGCCGCGGGGCTGACACCCGAGGAGATCCGGGTCGCGCAGCGCAATGCGCTCGAGATCGCCTTCCTGTCGCCGCGCGAGAAGCTCGACCTCCTGGAGGCTGCCCGGCGTAGGTAGTGGGCGCGTGGGGGGCCTAGGATCCCTCAGCTTCCTCGGAGGGAGGCCGATCTGCTAGACCCCAAATCCCTTCCGAATTTCATCGAACGCCGTGCTTGTGTTGCTGAGCACGATGTCAACGGAGGCGGCGTCCAGGTTGCAGCGTTTCAGGAAATCGGTCCCGGCCGTCGTCAGGCCCCAGATCGGGCCCACGGACGGAAGAAAGGGCGTGCCGACCCCCTGGGGAAGCATTGCGGACGCAAAAAAGAGGCCGTCGGCCAGCCAATTCCTCTCCTTGAGCGTCGCCGGTTCGTTCTGGGCGCCGATCGCCTGGATGATCCGCTCGGGAAAGTTCCACGTGCCGAGGAGGATGGCCCCGGCCTCGCTCTGGGGAAGCCCGACACTTTCGACCTCCCAGTCGGTCAGGGACTCGCTCCCGTCCCAGAAGATCCCGCTGTGCAGGTTCTCGATGGTCTGGTTGATCGCAAGGCGGCCGATGAAGCGGAGGAGTCCCGCGGTATAGGCCTCCTCCGGGTCGTTCTCGCTTGTCGCCCGGGCGAGCTCGCGCATGAAGAGCCCGTTGAACAGGCTCTCGGCCCAGAAATCCGATGCAATGATCCCGTAGCACCCCAGGTCGCGGCTGCTGACGATCTTGGCGACGGAAAGGTTGAGGATGCGAATCGTCTCCTTCATCCCGATCCTCTGCACGGCGTCGCCAATGCTGCTGTTCGTCCCGCCCCCGTAGTTGGCGCTGTTGGCGCAGCGAATGATGTCCGCCACAAGTGCGGCGTCCCTGCCCACAAGGAGCGCGATGCTGTCGATGTCGGACTGGGGATCGCGCAGGAGCTTGAGAGCCTTTGCCAGGATCACCGGGGCGGGGCTGAAACGCTCGATATGCTTGAGGGCCGAGAGAAACTCCGCCGTGGTCGGCCTCGTGTAGGCGGATGCCGGGTTCATGTTGGGATGCCCTTCGTTTGACCCGTACCCTCCGACGCCAGCATGGGGGCGTCCTCGATCGGCGGGCGCGGTGCGCTGGGCATCTCCTTGCGGGTGGATGGAATGCGGGACATGAAGGACGTTGGTTTCTTCGGGATAGTCTGTCCCGTGACTGTGAGCATCGGCCGAATGGGGGTGGACTTGAGCCCTATCGTCCGGATTCACATTGCCTTAGGGGTGGAGCGCCCTCGGTGGAGTCGTTCGGCCTTTGCAGCGGGTGGCCAGTCCTGCCGGTCCCCATCCAGAAAATCTCCCGGCGAGAGGCCACAGTGGCAACGAGGCCCAGTGAACAGGGAATCGGCCCACAATGATAAGAAATTGAAGCTTAATTGTTTATAATGAGACCGGCGCAGGAGGGTCGCTTGCTGCCCCGGGTGGTTCTCATGGGCAACGTGGGCTGGCCGCCGACGCGCTTTCAGCGTCCCGCCCTTGGATTCCGGCGGGATTCCTGTACAAACCCGCCATGCCCTCCAGCAACCCCAGCCAGGGAGCCCTGGTCACTTCGGCCGTGGGCCTGGTCGCGATCGTGCTCCTTTGGGTTAGCCTGCTCCTCCGGCGGCGCGAGCGCCTCGTCCGCGACCTGCCCACCTCGAAGGTCCAGGGCGTCTTCATCGGGCTGGTGGAGCTGAGCGTCTCGTCCGAATCCGAGAAGCCGCTGGTCAGCTTCCTCGGGGAGAGGCTCTGCGTCCATTATACGTACCGGGTCGACGAGCACTGGTCGCGAACGGTGAGCGAAACCTCGACCGACGACAAGGGACAGGCCCAGACCCGAACCCGGGTGGAGGAGGGGTGGAAGACGGTCGCCGCGGGGGGAGCCTCGGAGCCGTTTTACGGCCGGGATGACACCGGGGTGATCCTTGTCCGGCCCGAGGGCGCAAAGGTGGAGGCTGCGGCCTTCTTCGACCAGACGGTCTCACGGGGGCACCCCCTTTACCTCGGAAAGGCGCCCGTGGCGGGCGTTCCCGACTCCACGGGCCGCCGCCGTTTTGTCGAGGAGGGGATCCCGCTGCACGCCCCCGTCTTCATCATGGGCCAGGTCCGGGAACGGGCGGACGTGGTGGCGCCCGAGATCGCGGCCAGCAAGGACGCCCCGATGTTCCTCATCTCGACGCATTCAAAGAAGGGCGTCCAAACCAGCTACGCGCTCTATTCCTGGCTCGCGTGGCTCGGCGGCCTGGGGGCATCCGCGGCTGCGGGGTTCCTTTTCCTCAGGCCCGTCCGTCCGTCCTGGCCGCCCGCCGTTGGCATCGGCGCCGCGGCGGCGGTCTTCCTCGTCGCCTGGGCCTCATGCTGGGTCTGGATGGTCTTCAACAGCCTGGTGAACCTCCGCGCGCGGGTGCGCCAGGGCTGGTCGCTTGTCGATGTCGAGCTCAAGCGCCGCAACGACCTGATCCCGAACCTGGCGGGCGTGGTGGCGGGCCTCGGCAGCCACGAGGCCTCCGTCCAGACGGCCGTGGCGGCGCTTCGCTCTCAATTGACGGCCACCCGTCCCGGTGAGCCCGGTCCCGACATCGGGGGCGTGGCGGGGACGGTCCGCGCCGTGGCGGAGCGGTACCCGAACCTCGTGGCGCAGGAGGGCTTTGTCCGCCTCCAGAAACAGCTGGTCGAGACCGAGCAGCGGATCGCGCTCGCGAGAACCTACTACAACGACATCGCGACCCAGTTTGCGACCCGGGTTGGGCAGGTGCCCGAAACCTGGCTCGCCTCCGCCGCCGGCATCCGGCCCGAGCCCCTCCTGCAGGTGGCCGATTTTGAGCGGGCCGCGGTCAAGGTGAGCCTGTCGACGGCCGGGGCCGAGCCGGGCCAGGGAGCCGCCGCCTGACGATTCTGGTTCACTTGGGCGCGGATTTGGGAGTCATTTGGGACCCGCCCTCCGTGGCAAAACCCCGCAACGAGCCCGTCAAGTGACCCCGCAACCCATGGGAACGATCAATATCAAGTCGATGATCAGGACGATTGCCGACTGGCCGCATCCGCCCGTCCGCTTCCGCGACGTGAGCTCGCTCCTGCGCCACCCCGAGGGGTTCGCTGCGGCGATGGACATGTTCGTGGACCGCTACAAGGACGAGCCGATAGACTTCATTGCGGGCCTGGACGCCCGGGGGTTCATCCCGGCCGGCGTGCTCGCCTACGTGCTGAAGAAGCCGATGATCATGGTCCGGAAGAAGGGCAAGCTCCCGGGCGAGACGATCCACGCCGAGTACCAGCTTGAGTACGGGCAGAGCATCCTCGAGATCCACACCGACGCCGCGCCCAGGGGTGCCAACGTGCTCCTGATGGACGATCTGATCGCCACGGGCGGGACCCTGTGCGCGGCCGTTCAGCTCTTCGAGAAGATCGGCTGCCACGTGAGGGACGTGGGCGCCGTCGTGAACCTGACGGAGCTAAACGGCGCGAGGCGCCTGGAGGCCCTCGGGGTGCGCGTCTTCGCGCTGTGCGAGTTCACCGAGTCGGAGTAGGGGTCGCGCCCCTGCGGACCCACCACGAGACCGAGACCCCCGCGGCCAGGAGCGCGAGGAAGACGTAGGGGAGGAGGCGGGCCGGGCCCTCGGGCGCGGGATAGACGCTCACCACGATCACGGCCGCAAGGAGCACGAGCGCGGACGCGGAGGCCGCCAGGGCCGGCCAGCGCAGCGCGGCCAGGCGCCTGAGGAAGAACGGCGCCGCCAGGCACACCATGAAATACGACCCGATGAACCCGAGCGCGGCCAGCTGCGAGAGGTAGTCGATGCAGGAGACAAGGGAGACCCCCGCCGCAAGGAGGCCAGCCGTGGCGGCGATCGCGAGGATGCCCAACGCGGCGATGGCCCGGTGGGGCGTCGCGTTCCTGGGGTGCGCGGACCCGAACGACCTCGGGAAATACCCGTCGCCGGCGAGGGAGAAGAGGGTCCTCGCCCCGGCGTTCATCGATCCAAGGGTGCACGCGAAGTAGCTCAGGGCGACGCCGGCGGAGCTCGCGGCCCCAAGGAGCGGGTGATGGTAGGCCCGCGCGAGGGTGTCGAACGGCGCCTCGAGCTGGTCGAGCGCCAACCCGAACCTCCGGCCAAGGCCCACCAGGAGGTAAGTCATGACGACATAGAGGATCCCAACCGGGACCACGCACCGCACGAGCGCCCTCGGGATCGTCCATTCGGGTCGCTTGGACTCGACCCCGAGCGTGGTGGCGCTCTCAAAGCCCCCCATCATGATGAAGGCGAGCACAAGTCCCGCCGTGAGCCTCCTCGGCCCCACGCCCTCTAGCGTGAGCTGCGGCCGGTCTACCCAGGGGCCGTCCTTGGACATTGCGACAACGATGATCGCGATGATGACGGCGAGCGAGGTGGCCTCGATCACGATCATCACGTTGCTCGAGAGCTTGATGTCGCGGAAGGCGATCCACCACGACAGGGCAACAACGGCGGTGGTCGCGAGGGCGCCGAGGAGCGCCGAGTCAGGTATTCCCGCATACTCGGTCAGGAGGAGGCAGGCGTAATAGGCGGCCGACGGGGCGCAGCCGGCGACCCCGAAGAGCATGGCGATCAGGTAGACCCACTTGGTGAGCGCGCCGGCCCTTGTTCCAAGCCCCAGCCCGGCATAGGTGCCGAGCCCGCCCGCGGAGGCGCCGCGGGTGGCGAAGACATTGATGTTATAGAGGATGAGGAGGAACACGGCCACGACCCCGAGGACCAGGAGCCAGGTGCCGTTTCCGGACTTGCCGATCACCAGAGGGATCACGACCCCGAGCGTGCCGGTCGGTGCCATGGTCCCGAGCGTCTGGGCGACGTTCTCCAGCCCGGACAGGTAGTTGCTCCTCAGGGCCAAAGGGTCCGCAGCGTGACTCGGTGTGCGGGGGCGGGTGGGCTTCAATCGGGGCAACCTTCCGCAAACCTGCTCCCATCTGCAACATCGGATGGGCCCCCCCCGGGCCCAAGGAATGGCGGTTTGACGGGGCCCCGTCTCCGTTGGACGATGTCCCGCCCATGAGCCAACATCACGAAGTCCAATCCGGCCTAAAGGAAACCGAGGTCAAGCGTCGGCACATCCTGCCCAAGGCGCTCGTGGTCGGCATCGTGTCCGGCTTGATCGCATCGGCCTTCCGGATGGCGCTCCATTTCCTTGAGACGAACCGGATCGCCTTGATCGAGCGCCTGTCTCCCGTCGAGGGCCTCCTTGCGGCGCTTGGGCTTGGCGCGGCCGGCAGCGCGCTCGGCCTCTGGCTCGTGCGGCGTTTTGCCCCGGAGACGGCCGGAAGCGGCATCCCCGACCTCAAGTCCGTTGTCCTCGGCGACCGCCAGCTCCACTGGAAGCGGGTCATCCCCGTCAAGTTCCTGGCCGGTGCCGCGAGCATCGGGGGTGGCCTGGCGCTCGGCCGGGAAGGCCCCACGGTGCAGATGGGCGGAGCCACCGGCCTCATGGTCTCGACGTGGTTCCGGGTGAAGCAGGGCGAGGGCGAGCGCAAGGCCCTGATCAGCGCCGGGGCGGCGGCGGGACTGGCGGCCGCCTTCAACGCCCCGCTGGCGGGGCTCATCTTCGCCCTCGAGGAGCTCAATGGCAGCTTCACGCAGGTCGTCTTCGTGGCCTCGTTCCTGGCGGCGGTCTCCGCGGACGTCGTGTGCCGGGTCGTGACCGGGGAAACCCCGGTCTTCGTCCTCCAGAGCATGCCGGTGCCGACGCTGCACGCTCTGCCTGTGTGCGCGGTCCTTGGCGTGTGCGCGGGCCTGCTGGGCGTCCTCTTCAACAAATCCCTCCTGAAAAGCCTGGACCTCTTTGACCGCATCAGGTCGTGGCCGGCCCCCGCGACGGGGGCCTGCGTGGGCCTGGTGGTCGGCTTTGCCGCGTGGATTTACCCGGCGATGAGCGGTTCCGGCGCGCTGCTCTCGGACCGGGCCATCGACGGATCGATCGCGGTCAAGTGGATGCTGCTCCTCCTTGTCGGCAGGTTCCTGCTCACGATGGTCAGCTACGGGTCGGGGGCCGCGGGCGGGATCTTCGCCCCGCTCCTGGTCCTCGGGTCCCTGGGCGGGCTCGCGCTCGGGGCGGGCGTCCACGCGTGGCTCCCGGCATGGGCCGTCAATCCCGAGATCTTTGCCGTCGTGGGGATGGGGGCCCTCTTCACGGCGACCGTCCGCGCTCCCTTGACCGGGATCGTGCTCATGACGGAGCTCACGGGTAAGTACGACTTCATGCTGCCGCTCCTGGTGAGCAGCTTTGCGGCCTACGGGATAGCGGAGGCCCTGCGGGACAAGCCGATCTACGAGGCCCTGCGCGAGCGCTCGATGCGCGCGGGCAGGGACCCTAGCGGTCCGGACGCTTGAGGCTGAAGATGTCCCGGGTGAGGCTGTAGGCCTCGCGCCCCAGCCGGCCGACAAGGTCAAGTTTCGCCGGGTCCGGAAGGCCGTCGTCAGCGAGGACGTCGTCCCTTACGTGTGCGAAGAGGATGCGCCCGAAGACCACGTTGCCGGCAATGGGGCCGGAGCCGACCTCGACAACGCGGTCGAGCGCGCACTCGAACGAGACGGGGGAGGCCGCGATCCGCGGGGGGCGCACCCTAACCGACGGGGCGGACTCGATCCCGAACGTTGAGAACTCGCTCTCCCCGTAGGGCAGGTTCGCGGCCGTGTCGTTCATGACCGAGGAGAGGGCATGGGGGACCAGGTTGACGACGAACTCCGGCACCTGCTCGATGTTGCGCAGGGTGTCCTTCTTCTGCCCGTCGCGGGTGTTGGCCGGCACGAACATGAGCGTGGGCGGGCTCGCGGTCACTCCCTGGAAGAAGCTGAACGGGGCCAGGTTCGTCACGCCGTCGGCCGACACCGTGGACACCCATGCGATGGGCCTCGGGATGATCGTGCTCGTCATCCACTGGTAGGCGTTGCGGGGCTTCAGGGCTGCAAAATCAATCTGCATGGCTCCGCCCTAGGGCAAGGAAAACACATACACGAGGGAATTCCCGGCGCCGGCCGGTCCGCCTACACCGTGCAGATGGCGACGGCCTCCGCCAGCGAGGTCATCGGGTCCCTGACCGGTATGAACTCCTGCGCCAGGTAGCCCCTGTGCCCGGTCTCCTTTATCGCGCGCGAGATCATGGCGTAGTTGAGCTCCTGGGTCTGGTCTATCTCGTGGCGGCCGGGAACCCCGCCCGTGTGGTAGTGGGCGATGTAGGCGTGGTTTTCGCGGATGGTCCTCACGACGTCCCCCTCCATGATCTGCATGTGGTAGATGTCGTAGAGGAGCTTGAAGCGCTCGGAGCCGACCTGCTTCACGAGCTCGACGCCCCACGCGGTGTGGTCGCACATGTAGTCGTGGTGGTCGACCTTGCTGTTCAGGAGCTCCATGCAGACGGTGACCCTGCGCTTCTCCGCCGTGCCGACGATCTGCCTGAGGGCGATGGCGCAGTTCTTCAGGCCGAGCTCGTCGTCCATGCCGCCCCGGCTTCCCGAGAAGCAGATCACGTTCGGCAGGCCGGCGTCGGCGCACGCCCCGATCCGCTCGATCATCCCGGGTACCATCTTGGCGTGGTGCTCGACGCGGTTCAGCCCCTCCGGGATCTTGGTGACGCCCATGGCCATGGCGCAGGTCAGGCCGTGCTTCTGGACCACGGGCCACTCCGCGGGCTCCAGGAGCTCCACCGATTCCAGCCCGATCCGCTTGGACTCGCGGGCAAGGTCCTCGAGGGGCATCTTCGCATAGCACCAGCGGCACACGGAGTGGTGAAACGAGCCCGGGGCCTGGGGGGCCGCCGCAGCCGGAGCGGGTTTTGCGTCGTCTGCGCTCACCCGGGGAAGGGCGGCCAGGGCTGCGGTGCCGGCCATGGCCTTGAGGGCGTCACGTCGTGAGATGTCCATGGGGGTGGGGGATTGGGGATCCTATTGGGTGCCGGTCTGGTGTTGGACCCGTTTCTGCCCGGGGTCGAGCCTTCGATGAGGGTGCCCTTCACCGCCGGGGTTCGGCCGTCGTCAGGTGCCAGAGCCTGCAGTACGGGCAGAGGTAGGCCTTGCGCTCGCGCTCGACGCCCGCGACAAGCGCGGCGTCCAGGGCGTCGCCCTGGCTTCGGTACCTCCTCTTGCGGAAACACCGAAGTTCCCGCTCCTCTTTCCTTGGCTCCTTCAATGGCGTGTGGGGGGCTTTGCTCCCCCAATACCTGCCACGGCCGGGCCCTTTTGCAAAGCCCGCCGTTGGCCGTCAGTCGTCGCGGTTAAGCGCCTCGGCGTGCCGAAGCCCGAGCAGCACGAGTTCCGGGACATATTCGTCAAAAAGCTTTTCCTCCTCGAACATCCGGGCAAAGCCGCCCGTTCCGACCACGTGGGGCCTGACGCCCCCAAAGACCTCCCGGGTGAGCCCGTCAACGATGTGCCGGATAGCCCCGGTGTGGCCGTGATAGAGCCCGGATTGGATGCTCTCCACCGTGGAGCGCCCGAGCACGGATTCCGGCCGGGCGATCTCCACCCGGGGGAGCTTCGCCGTCCTGCTGGCCAGGGTCTCGGCGGAAACGCCCACCCCGGGAAGAATGACCCCGCCGAGGTAGTCGCCCGCGGCCGTGACCACGTCAAAGGTGGTCGCGGTTCCGCAGTCGACCACGATCAGGTTCGCGGCGGGCCTGCGCTGCGAGGCCGCGATCGCCCCGGCGATGCGGTCCGCCCCGACCTCGAGCGGGTTGCGGTAGCGGACCTTCAGGCCCGTCTTCACCCCAGCCTGGAGCACGAAGGGTTCGCGCCCGAAGTACTGCTTGCTCGCGCCCCTTATCGGGTGGAGCGCCGCCGGCACGACGGAACAGGCGGCCACGCGGCTTACCGAGCGCGGGTCGACCCCGTTCTCGCGGAGCACGGACACGAAGAAGATCCCGAGCTCGTCGGTCGATCCAAGCGGCTGCGTGGACTTCCGGAACTGGCAGCGCAGCGAGTCCCCGTCGAAGACCCCGCCGTGGATCTGGGTGTTGCCGATATCGAGGCAGAGCAGCATGGACCGGCCTAGGCTAGGGCGGGCGCGGGCAGGCCCGCGAGGATTCTCTCGAGCTCCGAGGCGAGCTCCGTCCGCGTGGCGCAGCGCAGGGAGGGGGTGCCGTCCTTGAAATGGATCGTGGCGGGAAAGGCCTCCGGGCCCTCGCGCTCGGCCAGGTCGTTGTGCACCACCAGGTCGGCGTCCGAGTGGGCGAAGAGGGAACGGACGGCCTCGGCGGACTCGCGGGCGCCGGCGCCCTGCGTGAGCTTGAAGGCGACCACCTTCACGGCGGCGTTCAGGCTCCGGCCCCTCAGGCCGTCGACGAGCTTTGGGTTTGCCTTCAGGTGGATGACCGGGGCGCAGTCCGAGGGCAGCTTCCCGCTTCCCTGCGGGTGCACGCCGCCTGCCGAGCGCACCTCGAGGACGCCAAAGTCGCCGACCGCGGCGCAGTGGACCACGGCGTCAAAAGGCTCGCCCGAGAGCACCCTCTGCAGGGACCGGTCTAGGTCAAGGAACGTGGAGAAGGTCTCCTCGCGGGCGACCGACGCGGCGCGGGCCGAGCCGCGGGCCCTCAAGAGCACCACCTCGTGGCCGGACCTGGCCATGCGCTCTGCGATCTGGGCACCCGTCTGGCCCGTGCTCGAGTTGGTGATCACGCGCACGCCGTCGATGGGATCGGCCGTGCCGCCGCTTGTGACCAGGATCCGCAGCCTTGCCGCGGGCCGCGCGAGGCTCGACTCGATCGCGGCCACGATGTCGGCAGGCTCGGCTAGGCGGCCGTCGCCCACCTCGCCGCAGGCGGTGCGGCCGCTGCCGACCGCGATGAGGCGGACGCCCCACCCGACGAGCCTTAAGACCGATTCCCGCGTCGCCGGGTGGCTCCACATGGCCGGGTTCATGGCCGGGGCAACGAGGAACGGCTTCGTGCGGTCGTGCGCCAGGAAGAGCGCGCCCGGCAGGTCGTCGGAGAGCCCCGCGGCGAGGCGGTTGATCGTGTTGGCGGTCGCCGGGCAGACCACGACCGCGTCGGCCCAGCGCCCGAGCTGGATGTGCTCAAGTGCGGCCCCGGGCTCGAAGAGGTCCGAAAGGACGCGCTCGCCGGTCAGCCCCTCCAGGGTTGCCGCTCCCACGAACCGCAGCGCCGACGGCGTGGCGACCGTCCGGACCTTGTGCCCGAGCTGGACAAGCCGCGACAGCGCGTCGCAGGCCTTGTAGGCCGCGACGGATCCGGTGAGGACGAAGACTATCTTAGAGCCGGACATTGTCGATCAGCCGGACGTCCTCGAGGCGGACTGCGCCCAGCCGGACGCCGTCGCGGTCCTCAACATAGTCGACGCCAAAGCCCGCTCCCTCGAGGGCCCGTGCGGCGGAGCGGGCGTCGGGGGCCTCGCGCAGGATCCGCGGGAACGCCGGGGCCCTGGCCCTGGCGCCGGCCGAGAGCCTGCGGTTCCTTGAGCTCTGCGCCAGCCCGTCCGGGTCGCGGACCGTGGGGCAGGGGACGACATCCACGGGGAGGTGGAATGCGCGTACCATCCCCCGGACAAGCTCGAGCTGCTGCCGGTCCTTCTCGCCAAAATAGGCCCGGTCCGGCCGGACCAGGTTCAGGAGCTTAAGGACGACCGTGAGGACGCCGTCGAAGTGTCCGGGGCGGTGGGCCCCCTCGAGCGTTGCGCTTAGCGCCTGCTCGGTCACGCGGTACTGGTAGCCATCCGGGTACATGTCGCCCGGGTCCGGCACGAGGACGTGGTCGACCAGGGAGCCCGCGAGCGCGAGGTCCGCCTCCAGCGTCCGCGGATAGCGCTCCAGGTCTCCCGGGTCGTTGAACTGGGTGGGGTTCACGAAGATGCTGAGCACCACCGCGTCGTTCTCGTCGCGGGCCCGCTCCAGGAGGGCGCGGTGGCCCGCGTGCAGCGCCCCCATGGTCGGAACGAACCCCACGCTCCGGCCCAGGTGCTCCATGATGGAGCGCTCCGCAACCCAGTCCTTGAGGCGTGTCGTGACGCGCGCCATTGCTAGAAACCCTCCTCCTCGGTGGGGAACCCGCCGCTCTTTACGGCCTCGGTGAAGGCCCGGGCCCCGTCGCGCACGAGCGCGGCGCCCTCGGCGAAACGCCTTGAGAACCTGGGCCGGAACTCGGGGTTAAAGCCCAGCATGTCCTGGAGGACCAGCACCTGTCCGTCGCACCCCGGACCCGCGCCGATGCCGATCGTGGGGACCCCGAGCGCCGCGGTGGCTTCCCGCGCAAGCGCCTGGGGAATGCATTCAAGGACGATCGCGAACGCTCCCGCCCGCTCGAGGGCCTTGGCATCGGAGAGCAGCTGCCGGGAGCCCTCCTCGTCCCGGGCCTGCACCTTGAACCCGCCCAGGCCCCGCACCCACTGGGGGGTGAGGCCGAGGTGCCCCATGACCGGTATCCCCGACTCGACCAAGTGCCTGATGACATGGGTGTGGCCCTGCGCGCCCTCGATCTTCACGGCGTGGGCGCCGGCCCTCAGCAGCAGGGCCGCGCAGTCGAGGGCGTGCGCCTCGCCCTTCCTCGCCGCGAGGAACGGCATGTCGGCGACCACGAACTTGTCGGGGGCGCCGCGGACCACCGCGCGCGTGTGCAGGGCCATGATCTCCGGCGTGGCGCCCAGCGTGTCCTTCTCGCCGTGGACCACCATCATCGCGCTGTCGCCCACAAGCAGGCAGTCGACAGGGGTGTCCGCAAGGATCCGGGCGGACCACGCGTCGTACGCGGTCACCATCACGATCCTTTCGCCGGCCGCCTTGGCGGCGGTGAAGCCCCCGACCGAGCTGATCATGGGCCGGCCTGCGGCCCGGGGCGTGTTCAGCAGCTCCACGTTGCCTCCGCGGTTCCCAAGGGATGGAGAACCTGCGGACCGGCAAGGGGGGACGGGGGTGCTTTTCGCAGGGCGATCAAGCCTCGTTGTCCTAAGTGCATGGGTGTGGGTCCTAAGGTGCCCGGTCGCGAGCGTGTTCGCGCCAGACGCATGAACCGATCGCCCTTCCCTGGGGATTTCGCAACCAAAAAACCGTTTTCCCCGCGGGGCGGGCCCTGCTGGGAGGAGTATTTCACTCGCCTCTCCGGGCGGCCCTAGGGTAGTCAGGTTCCCCCAAAACGGCCCCAAAAAGACGTGAAACGATTCAGCAGCAACGCGCATACACTCCAGTGGATCGACCGTTGGGTCGGCGCCCCGGTATGTGGGCTGCTCACCGCCTTCCGCGTGGCGAGGGACATGTTCCAGGGCGGGCAGGAGGCGCCGCTCGGGAGGATCCTCTTCCTCAAGCTCGCGGAGCAGGGCTCCACGGTCCTCGCGCACGAGGCGGTGCGCCGCGCGGCGGAGCGGGTGGGCCGCCAGAACGTGTACTTTCTCTGCTTTGAGGAGAACCGCTTCGTGGTGGACCTGATAGGCCTTGTCCCCCCCGAGAATGTCCTCACGGTCCGCACCCGCTCGGCCTGGTCCATGGCCTCGAGCGCCGTGGGCGCCCTGCGCGAGATCCGGAGGCTCCGGATCGACGCTTGCGTCGACATGGAATTCTTCGCGCGCTTTTCCGCTGCGATCTCTTTCCTGACAGGGGCCAGGAGGAGGGTGGGTTTCCACGTTTACTTCGGGGAGGGTCCCTACCGGGGCGACCTGATGACCCACCGCGTCCTGTACAACCCCCACCTCCACACGAGTCGCACGTTCACGAGCCTCGTCATGGCCCTGGATGCGGAGCCGGCGGCGTTTCCGACCTTCCCCTCCGTCCCGCCCGAGAGCCCGCCGCTTCCCGTATTTGAGCCTGCGGTCGGCGAGGCGAATGAGGTGAGGGGGTTGCTCGCCAGGCTGGGCGTTCCCGCGGGTGCAAAGCTCATCGTCCTTAACGCCAATGCGGGCGACATGCTCCCGCTGCGCAGGTGGGCGCTCGAGAACTACCGGGCGCTCGCCGCGCGCCTGATCGCGGACCTGCCGGACGCGTGGATCGTGTTCACGGGGTCCCCGGAGGAGGCGCCGAGCATCGCCGGGCTGGCCCGATCCGTTGACTCTCCCAGGAGCGTTTGCCTGGCAGGGAGCACGACGCTCCGCCAGCTCGTGGTCCTCTTCGGCCTGTCCGAGGTCCTCGTCACCAACGACAGCGGGCCGGCGCATTTTGCGGCGCTCACCGGGATCGACGTCGTGGCGCTCTTTGGGCCCGAGACGCCGTTCCTCTACTCGGCCACGGGCCCGCGGAGCCACCCGGTCTGGGCCGGCATCGCATGCAGCCCCTGCGTGAACGCGTTCAACAACCGGCAGACCGCCTGCAGGGACAACGTGTGCATGAAGCGCATCTCGGTCGCCGAGGTCCTGGAGCTGGTGGTCCGGATATGCCGGGTGCGCCGGGGCGCCGCCGCCCCGGCCGGCGGGCCCGCCTAGCGTCAGGTGGCGCCCCGGATGCGGAAGCACGCCGCGTGGCCCGCGGGAAGCCCGTCCGGAATGTCGATCGAGAGCCCGGAGCGGTCCTGGGTCCAGGTGAGCTTTGCGTCGTGTCCGAGGAGCTCGACCCCCGTCACTCGGCCTACCTTTAGCGCCGTGTCGGTGGCGAGCGACCGGATCAGCGTGCGGAACACGGGCGTCCCCATCACGAAGGCGTAGAGGGCGTCGCCCTTTGTCGTGAACCGGACGTCGGTTGCGTCAAGCGCGCGCCGTGCGCTCTCGTTGAACGTCTTTGACTTCTGGTCGGCGGGCTGGTCGGGTGCGCCCTCCCCGAACTTCTTCCAGGGGCGGCTGCCGTGGATGCCCTCGCTGTTGGTCGCCATCCAGGCGGTGATCTCGTCCACGACGGCAAGCTCCTCCATGTCGGGCATCCCGCTTGCGGGCAGGGGAACGTTCAGCATCAGGTTCCCGTTCTTGCTCACGATGTCCACCAGCATGTCGATCACGACCTTCGGCGTCTTGTAGCGCGCCCCGCGCTTGTAGTGCCATTCGCCGATGCACGTGTCGGTCTGCCACGGGCGGGGGAGAATGTCATCAAGCACGCCGCGTTCGCGGTCGAGGACGCAGGCCCCGAGCTCGCTGTCGCGGTCCCGCTTCGAAAAATAGACGGCGTCCACCTTCCCGCCGTTGCGCCTGGCGCTCACGTTGTAGAGGTGGGAGACGACTGAGTAGCCGTATTCCTGGAACGGCATGGAGCCGTCGGAATAGAGGAAGTCGGGCTCGTGCTGGTCGATCAGGTCCGTGATCCGGTCGTGCCAGTGGCGCTTCCACCAGTTGGGGATGTCATCCTCATTCCAGGGCAGGTCGGGGGCGTTCCAGACGTCGTCGGAGTCGACGTAGTAGTCCTTGAATGCGGGATCCGCCCCGTCGTAGTGGATCCCTGCGAAGGGACCCGTCTTGTCGGAGCCATGCGAGGTGGAGAACCACTTGTAGGTGATCCAGAGGTGCTCGCTGACCCCGAACCTTAGGCCCTCGTCCCGGGCGGCCTTCCGCCACGCGCCCACGATGTCGATTCCAGGCCCCATCTTGGCCGCGTTCCACCGGTTGTGCGTCGAGTTCCAGAGGTCGAAGTTGTCGTGGTGGACTCCCATCGACATGAAATACCTGGCGCCCGCCTTCTTGTAGCGGCGGATGAGAGCAGCGGGGTCGAATTTCTCGGCCTTCCAGCTTGGGATCGTGTCCTTGAATCCGAACTTCGAGGGGTGCCCGTAGTGCTCCGTGTGGTAGTTGTACTGGTCGGTCCCCTGCATGTACAGGAGCCGGGCGTACCAGTCGCCGAACTCGACCGCCGACTGCGGGCCCCAGTGGGCCCACATGCCAAATTTGGCGTCGCGGAACCAATCCGGCACCTGGTAGCTCCCGAGCGAGGCCCGGGTGGCCGCGAACGGGCCCTCCTCCGGGGCGATGCCGGGGGGCAGCTTCGACGGCTCCTGCGAGGGCTGGTCGGCGGCAAGGGCCGCGCGGCCGATACCGATTGCGGGTATTGCCCCGGCGATGAGTCCCAGGGCCCTTCGTCGTGAGATGTTCATGGGGGGGAGGGGTTCAGGAGCCGGGCTTCAGGCGAAAGAGCATGACGTCGTGCGAGTCGACCGTCGCCGTGTGGAGGTCCATCGCGTTGCCGGCGGGCTTGCCCGTCCAGACGTCCGTCACGTCGTAGTACTGCTCCGTCAGGAATGTCAGCTCGTGCATGTCGAGCGTCAGCTTCGCCGGGGCGTCCCCGGTGTTGAGCACGCACACGGCCCACTCCTTATTGGAAAGCTCCTTGGCCCAGATCTCCTTGTCCTTGTCGACCCGGAACCGGAATCCCTGGTGGCCGGCCGGATCCTGGTCGATCGCGATCGCGCCCTTGTTGGTGAGGATCGCCGCGACCTCGGGGGTCATCGTGCGCACGTCGTTGCCCGCGATCAGCGGGGCCGCGAGCACGCACCAGAGGCTGAAGTGCGCCCGCGACTCGGCCAAGGTCAGCGTCTTTGCGCCGACCTCGAGCATGTCCGGGTCGTTCCAATGGCCCGGCCCGGCGTATTTCTCTAGGCCCACGTTCATGTCGAGGAGCTCCTTCCAGCCGTGCTCCCACTTGTTCTTGACCGACCCCTTGTACGAGGGGCCGATGTCGCCCGTCGTGCGCCAGAGGTGGCCGACCGGCTCGGCCCAAAGCCAGGGCTGGTTCTGGCCCCACTCGCAGAGGCTGAACACGATCGGCCTGCCCGCGGCCTTGATCGCGTCGCTCATGATGCGGTACGTCTCGGGCCCGTTCGCGGTGCCGTGGTTGCACCAGTCGTACTTGAAGTAGTCGACGCCCCAGGAGGCGTAGGTCCGCGCATCCTGGAACTCGTGGCCGCGCCCGCCCGGGTAGCCGCCGCAGGTCAGGGAACCCGCGCAGCCGTACATCCCGAACTTAAGGCCCTTGGAGTGGAGGTAGTCCCCCAGGGCCTTCATGCCACTCGGGAACTTGATTGGGTCCGCGACCAGGTTGCCGTCCGCGTCGCGCTCCTTCTTCGACCAGCAGTCGTCGACCACGACGTAGACGTAGCCCGCGTCGCGCATCCCGTTTGCGACTATCGCGTCGGCCGTCTGCTTGACGAGGGTCTCGTTGCAGTTCTCGGCGAACGTGTTCCACGTGTTCCAGCCCATCGGCGGGGTGAGGGCCAGGCCCTCGAATTTGTCGGCGAGCGCCACGCTGGTCGTGAGGGCGGCGCACGCGAGGAGACAGGATAGTCTTTTCATCGGTCTTGCGGGGGGTTCGGGGATGCCCGCCTGTAACAGGCGGAAAGAGGCCGCCCATTCTGGGCATCGGCCGCGCCAAGTCGAGTCCGGGCTTGGCCGGCGCCGGACGAGGGCTACGGAAGCTTTGACTGGATCAGCTTGCTCGCGGCCGCAAAGTCGATGAGCGCGGCCTCGGGCATCTTCTTGAGTGCGCCGATCACCTTGCCCATCTCCTTCCGGGAAAGGGCGCCCGACTCCTTGATGGCCCCGGCCACAAGCGCCTCAAGCTGCGCTCCCTCGATCCCCTTGGGCAGGTATTTCTCAAGGAGCTTGATCTCGGTCTCATTGGCCGTAACCAGGTCGGCCCTTCCGCCCTTCTCGAATTCAACCTTGGCGTCGGCCAGGTTCTTCACCGCCTTGCGCAGGGTGCCGACGACCAGGGTGTCGTCGATGGGCTTTGAGAGGTCCATCGAGGCGCGCTGGATCGCGGCGTCGGCGGTGCGCAGCGACGTGGCGGTCGCCGTGTCCCGGGCCTTCATGGCGGTAATGATGTCTGCGCGGAGCTGTTCGTAGGTCGTGGGCATTGCCTTACCCAAAGGCATAAACCAAGCGACCGCAACACCGGCCCTGCGGGGAGCGCGACCCTAGAGGGGTCGGATCCAGCGCGAGATGATCTCCGGCAAGTCGGCGAGCGACGCCGCCCGGTAGAAGCGCCCGTCCTCCGAGGGCGGGGTCTCCGCGTGCTCATGGCCCCAGGTGATCCGGTAAGGGACATGGATGCCCGAGCCCCCGAGCTGGAGCACGGGGAGAATGTCCGACTTCACCGAATTGCCGACCATGATGAACGACTTGGGCTCGATCCCGTGCCTGGCGAAAATCCGGGAGTAGGTCTGCGCGTCCTTTTCCGACACGATCTCCACTGCCTCGAAGTACCTCGCGATTCCGGATTTCGAGAGCTTGCGCTCCTGATCCCTCAGGTCGCCCTTGGTGATCAGTATCAGGCGGTGGTGTGCCGCGAGGGCCTCAAGGGTGTCGCTGGCCGCCGGGAGGAGCTCGACGGGATGGTCCAGCATCCCGCGGCCGAGGTCGATCAGGTCCTTGATCTCGGCGGTGCTCACCTTGCCGTCCGTGAGCGCGATCGCAGTCTCGATGGAGGAGAGCATGTAGCCCTTGATGCCATAACCGTAGAGGTCGAGGTTTCGCATCTCCGTCTCGAATAGAGCGCGCTCCACCGTGGCCGCGTCATGGTAGCGCGCCAGCAGCTTGAAGTAGCTCTCGTGCACGTTCTCGAAGATGTTCTCGTTGTGCCAGAGCGTGTCGTCGGCATCAAAGCCGATGCAGATGTGCCTGTTCATGGGTTGACGAGCTCCCGCCTTGCTTCAGGTCCTTCCGCCGCGGCGGAACCGGTCGAGGAATACGGCTGCGATGATCACGACACCGATGATGATTTCCTGGAAATAGTTCGGCCAGCCCATTTGTTGGGACCCGTTGCGCAGGACCGCCATGATGAGGGCGCCAACGATGGACCCGAGGACGGTGCCCGAGCCCCCGGAAAGGCTCGCCCCGCCGATGATCACGGCCGCGATGATGTCGAGCTCAAGGCCCACGGCCACCGTGGGATCGCCCAGGCGCAGGCGCGAGAGCTGCAGGAGCCCGGAGAGACCGAAGAAGCAGCCCGCGAGCGCGAACACGAGGATCTGCAGGCGGATGGTCGGGACGCCGCAGAGCCGCGCCGCCGCCTCGTTGGATCCCAGGGCGAAGATGTGCCTGCCAAAGACCGTCTTCTTGAGGAGGAGAGAGGTTGCCGCGGCGAGGGCCAGGGCGAGCCAGACGCCCGCGGGCAGGGCGTGCCCCTGCGGGTTGGCGGTCGTCATCCACCCGTTTATGGGGGAGGAGTCATAGCTCACGGTCTGGTTGTCGGCCAGCCACTTCGCGGTGCCGCGGGCGATCCCGAGCATGCCGAGCGTGATGATGAACGATGGCATCCGGAGCCCCGCCACCGCCGTCCCGTTCAGCAGCCCCACGGCGCCGCCCAGCGCCACCGCGGCGAGGGTGGTGCCCGCGGGTCCCCAGCCGTGCTGGATCAGGAGCGCCGCCGCGACGCCGCAGAGCGCGACCACCGAGCCCACCGAGAGGTCGATCGCGCCGCTCACGATGATCATCGTCATCCCGAGCGCGCCGATCGAGACGATTACAGACTGCGTGAGGATGATCTTGAAGTTGTGGTAGGTGAGGAAGTACCCGCGCGTCTCCGCCGGGATCGAGAAGATGGTGATCACCAGGATCAGGCCGATGAAGGGCCCGCCCTTACTCACCACGGCTCTGAGGACCTTTGTCATCTTGGGGCGTCACTCCTGGCCGACGGCGCACCGGAGGAGCTCCGGCTCGGTCCACTCGTCCCGGGGCCTCACGGCGACAAGACCGCCCCTGTGCATGACCCCGATCGTGTCGCAGAGGCCGAGGAGCTCGGGCAGGTAGGAGCTCACGAGGATAACTGATTTCCCGGCGGCCGCCAGGCGCCCGATGATCTCGTAAACCTGCGCCTTGCTCCCGACGTCGATCCCGCGGGTCGGCTCGTCCAGGATCAGGATCGTGGCCGGGTGCTCGAGGAGCCTCGCCAGGGCGACCTTTTGCTGGTTGCCGCCCGAAAGTTCGCCCACGGCCTGGTCCACCCCGCTGCACTTGACCGCAAGCTCGGTCACCCAGCGCCCGGCGGCGGAGGCCTGTCGGGCATGGCCAATCCACCCGAGCCTTCCGTAGGTCCCGAGCTTCGTGAGGGTCATGTTGTCGCGCACGGGCAGGTTCAGCATGAGGCCCTCCTCCTTGCGGTTCTCGCTCAGGAACCCGAGGCCCCGGCCCCAGCTCCGGCGCGGCGTCGGGTGCGGCTCGGGACGGCCGAACACGGCGACCTGGCCCGCGGCCGCCCGGTCGAGCCCAAACACCGCCCTCACCAAGTCGGTGCGTCCTGCGCCAATGAGGCCCGCAAGGCCGAAGATCTCGCCGTTCCTCAAGCTAAAGGTGGTGGGCCTGAGGCGGGGGAGGCGCTCAAGGCGGGTCGCCTCAAGGACGGGGGCGCCCAGCTTTCGGGCCACGCGGGGGTAGAGGTCGGCCACATGGCGGCCGGTCATGAGCGAGACCAGCTGGTCTATCCCGGTTCCCCGCATGCTGCCGACTCCCACCGTCTCTCCATCCTTTAGGACGGTGTACCGGTCGCAGATCCTCTGGAATTCCTCCAGGAAATGGCTCACGTAGATGACGCTCACCCCCTGGGCCCGGAGGCGCCCGATCACCTCGAAGAGCTTCTCCGTGTCGGCCTTGGTGAGGCTGCTCGTGGGCTCATCCATGATCAGGACGCGGGGCTTGAGCAGGAGCGCGCGCGCGATCTCTATCACCTGCTGCTCGGCGATCGTGAACTCCCCGGTGACCCGATCGAGCGGGAAGTGGTCGTAGCCGAGGATCGCCAGGGCCCCCTGGGCCCGCTCGCGGGAGCGAGCCTGGTCGATCCAGCCGAGGCGCGAGGACTCCGCGCCGAGGAGGATGTTCTCTCGGACGGAGAGGTGGGGTGCGAGGGTCACCTCCTGGTAGATCATCGCGACACCCCGTTCGCGCGCGTCGGAGGGGCCGCTCGGGCGGTACGGCCCTCCCTCGAGCTCCATCGTCCCGGTGTCCGCCTCGTGGGCGCCGCTCAGGATCTTCAGGAGCGTGCTCTTCCCGGCGCCGTTCTCTCCCACGAGGGCGTGGACCTCGCCGGCGGCCACCTCGAGCGAGACCGCCCTGAGGGCCCGCGTGGCGCCAAAGGCCTTGCTGATCCCCTCGAGTCTTAGGCGGGAGCCGGCCATCACTTGAGGTACTGCGCGAGCGGCGGGTGGATGAGCGCCGAGACGGCCGGGTCATCCATGTTGTCGACGGTCACAAGCCCGACGCCCGTGTCGACCGACAGCGGCACCTTCTCGTGGCGGAGCACGGAGACGGCCGTCATGACCCCGAGGTATCCCATCTTTAGGGGATCCTGCACGACAAGGCCCTGGACGTCCCCCTGTTTCAGGGCGGAGACAAGCTGCTCGTTCGCATCGAACCCGACAAAGCGGACCTTGCCCGCGAGACCCTGCTCGCGCAGGGCAAGGAGGGTGCCGCTCGCCGTCGACTCGTTGCACGCGAAGATCCCGTCCAGCTGCGCGCCGTAGCGGTTGAGGAGGTTCTGGGCCGCCCTGTACGCCGTCTCGCGGGTGGCGCCGCCGTATTGGTCGGTCGAGATGAGCTCGATCGCGGGGAACTCGGCCTTCATCACCTCAAGGAACCCGGCCTCGCGCTCCTCCGTGCTCGCGGACCCGACCTCGTAGCGGAGCATCACGACGCGCCCCTTGCCGCCAAGGAGGGTGCCCAGGCGGCGGCCGCCGATCTGGCCCCCCTTCCGGTTGTCGGTCGCCACCGTGCTCGAGGGCATCGTGGACTTGAGCGCCGAGTCGATAACGATGACGGGGATCCCGGCCCTCACGGCGTCCTCGACGGGGGCGACGAGCGCCCGGCTGTCCAAGGGTGCCAGGACGATGGCCGACACCCCCCGGCCCACGAAGTTCTCGACAACCTGGATCTGCTGCTCGCGGTCGTCCTCAAGGAGCGGCCCCTTCCAGATGATCTGCACGTCCGTGCCCGCGGCCTTGAGCTCCCGCTGGGCCTTCACGGCGCCCGCATTGATGGACTTCCAGTACTCGTGGGTCGTCCCCTTGGGGATGACCGCGATCTGGTAGTCTGCGGACCGGACTGCGGACGGGAGCGCTGCGAGTGCCAGGGCAAGTGCGAGGGGTAGGCGCATTGTGTTGGGGTCGAATTGGGGGCCGGGGTTAGGTTTTTTTCCAGACTTTTCCAGTGGGGTGGGTGTAGGCCTCGATCGACTCGGCCTTCATCGTGATGTTGGTCCCCGGGGCCTCCGGAACCTGGTAGCGGCCGCCGCGGATGACGCATGGGTCGATGAAATGCTCGTGGAGGTGGTCCACGTACTCGACCATCCGGCCGTCTCGGGATCCCGAGACGGCGATGAAGTCGAAGATCGACTCGTGCTGGACGTACTCGCACAGGCCGACCCCGCCGGCGTGGGGACATACCGGGACACCGAACTTGGCCGCCAGGAGCAGGACGGCCACGACCTCGTTCACTCCCCCGAGCCGGCAAGCATCGATCTGGCAGAACGAGAGGGCGCCCGCCTGGAGCAGCTGCTTGAACATGACCCGGTTCTGGCAATGCTCCCCCGTGGCGACCCCGATGCCGAGCGGCGCCAGGGCGCGGGCAATGGCGGCGTGCCCCAGGACGTCGTCGGGGCTCGTGGGCTCCTCGATCCAGAGCGGCCGGAGCGGCGCGAGCTCCCGCACCCAGGCGATCGCCTGCGGGACGTCCCAGCGCTGGTTTGCGTCGATCATGAGCGGCCTGTTCGGGCCGATCTCGGAGCGCACGATCGAGCACCTCCTCTTGTCGTCCTCCAGGTCCGCGCCGACCTTCACCTTGAAGCTCGACCAGCCCTCGGCAAGCGCCTCCCTGCAGAGCCTGCGGATCTTGTCGTCGGAATAGCCGAGCCAGCCGGCCGAGGTCGTGTAGGCCGGGTAGCCCTCGGCCCTCACCTGGGCCGTGCGCGCGGCGCGCGTGGGCTCGAGCTTCTCCAGGATCGCGAGCGCCTCGGCCGGCGTGAGGGCGTCGGTCAGGTAGCGGAAGTCCACCAGCTCCACGATCTGGGAGGGCGTCATCTCCGAGAGCAGCCTCCAGAGCGGCTTGCCCTCGATCTTTGCCCAGAGGTCCCAGAGGGCGTTCACCACCGCCGCGGTCGCCAGGTGGATCGCTCCCTTCTCGGGCCCGATCCAGCGAAGCTGGCTGTCCCCGGTCACGTGCTTCCAGAACGCCCCCGGGGCCCCCGTGAAGGCCTCGAGCCGCTGCCCGACGACAAGCGGCCTCAGGGCGTTTACCGCCGCCACGACCACCTCCGTCCCTCGCCCGATAGTGAAGGTGAGGCCGTGGCCCTCGATCCCGTCGCCGCGGTCGGTCGTCAGGACCACGTAGGCCGCGGAATAGTCGGGGTCGGGGTTCATGGCGTCCGAGCCGTCGCGATCAAGCGAGGTGGGGAAGCGGATGTCCCTGGCCTCCATGCCGATGATCCTGGCCATGGCGCTATTTTCCCGCGCTCCAGCCGCCGTCGACCATGAGCGAGCTGCCGGTCACCATCTCGGACTCGTCGGCCGCCAGGTAGAGGGCGGCCGACGCGATCTCCGCGGGACGGGCCATCCGGCCGTTCAGCTGGGTGGACGCCATCTCCCGGTAGGCCTTCTCCGGGTCAGGGTACTCCGCGAGGCGCGTCTTTACGAAGGGCGTCTCGACCCGCCCGGGGCAGATGCAGTTGAACCGCACGCCCTCGTGCGAGTGGTCGAGCGCGAGCGACTTGGTGAGCCCCACGACCGCGAACTTGCTGACCGTGTAGGCGAGCCGGTCCCTCACGGCCACAATCCCGCCGATCGACGCCATGTTGATCACGCTGCCCCTGCGCCGCGCGAGCATCGCGGGCACGAAGGCCTTGCAGCAGTTGAAGGGTCCCCGGACGTTGACCGCGTACATCCGGTCCAGGTCAGCCGCCGCCGTGCCCCCGAGGTTGCCGACGTGGCCGATGCCCGCGTTGTTGACCAGGATGTCGAGGGTGCCGACGCGCCCCGCGAGCCCGAGCACGGCCTCCGGGTCGCTCACGTCGACGACCGCCACCTCGGCCTTTCCCCCGGCCTTCCTGATCGAATCGACGGTTGCGGCCGCCTTCGGCTTGTCGCGGTCGGCGACCCAGAGCGTGGCGCCCTGGGCCGCGAAGCAGAGGGCGATCGCCTCCCCGATGCCCGATCCGGCTCCCGTCACGAGTGCGAGTTTTCCGTCCAGTCTGAACATGGCGATTGGCCTTGGTTGGGGATGTTTTTAGTCGAGACGGTAGACGCGCCCCGCATTGTGGGTGAAGATTGCCGCCTGGTCTGCGGGGGATAGGGGGGAGAGGAGCTGGCGGGCCATGGAGAGCCACGCCGTGTACGGGGATGCCAGCTTCACCACGGGCCAGTCGCTCCCGAAAAGAAGGCGCTTCGGGCCGAAGGTCGCTAGCAGATGGCTGATCGTGGGGACGAACCGGTCGATATCAAGCGCCGCGGAGCCGGCCTCCGTG
>Ga0302319_10002988_pt1 | contig 35824 bp, 39 predicted proteins | sample Bog_T0_2_FD_203319 | JGI IMG/M metagenome (GOLD analysis project Ga0302319, IMG submission 203319) | Peat permafrost microbial communities from Stordalen Mire near Abisko, Sweden - Bog_T0_2 | ecosystem: Environmental > Terrestrial > Soil > Wetlands > Peat | place: Sweden: Abisko, Stordalen Mire...
CTGGAAAACCTACACCGAAATCGTCCGTGCCTGCGCCAACGCCTGGAACTGGTTCGTGTCCGACGCGCCGCGGATCGCATCCATCGGCGCCCGCAAGTGGGTGATTCTTTAGGCGGATTGGTATGACCTGGCTGAGTTCCACCCGGTCCTTGCTGCTGTAGGCCACGGCCACCCGCGCACGCGGGGACCGGTAACGGACAATCTCCACGGTCATCGTGCGTGCACTTACCGGCGGCTGACCAGCGCCCGGGCAATGTCCCGGTATTCCAGGAAGGCGGCCACCGCGGCGCCCGGCAGAAAGGCGAAGAAGTTGCGCGGGTCCTGCGCGACGCTGTCCAGAAGGTTCAGCGTCCGTTCGTAGCCGATCACCTCAAGGCTGAAATCGCGGGTCAGGTCATGCGCGTTGCGAACCTGCTCCACGGTCGGGGGACAGAATACCGGCCGGGCGCCGGTGACGGCCTGCAGGTAATAGGCGCCCCAGATGTCGTCCATCCGCCCGATGCCGGGGAACATGAAGTAGTCCGGCACCAGATTGCCCTCGATGAAGGTGTTCTGCGAGTTGAATGGCGCGATGGTCGGCGAGGTGAACGGAAAGCCGACGGGATCGAACCGGCAGACCGGCCGGTGGACCATCCGGCAGACCGCGTCGATGTCCGGGTCGCCGTCCCAGAAATCCGCCTGGATGCGCACGGTCGTGCTGGTTTCGGCATGGTCCGCGTAGTCGCGGGCATGCACCAGCTGGATCGGAAAGCCACGATGCCAGAGATTCGGGTAGTTGCTGGCCCCGATGGGATCGAAGGCCGCGGCCCCGCAGCGATAACTGCGCACCGGCACGGTCTGGCCGATCAGCAGATCGCTTCCCCAGCCGGGCTTGGGCACATTGTCGTCATCGATGGTCGCAACGATGTCGGCGCCCATCTCAAGAGCGATCAGGAAGCCGATGTTGCGCCGCTGAATGCAGTTCCAGCCCAGCAGCCCCGACAGGCGCGGATAGCGCTTCTCCTGTTCGGCCGGCCCGACATAAGTGCCCCGGCGCAGCGCGTAGTCTGTGGGGGTTTTCTTGTCGCCGATGACGACAAGATCGAAATCCGGGACACTGTCGAACAGTTCGATCGCTTCGGTCGGCCGGTTGATCGTCGTGGTGACGATGACCTTCTTCATGGCATGAATTCCCGGACCTGACGGCAATGAGAGAGCGCCCCCTGAATACGGTTGCAATGGTTAAGGAAATGCCTATCGGCGGCCGGGAGGCGCTGCCATTAACCTTGCTGCAATATTTGCTGTTTTTAAGGCAATGCGCTGGCCATCCCGGCAGCGGCTCCTGCGGCCGCGATCCGGGGCACGCCCCTGCGATGCGCCTGACCATGTTTTCGATCATCTTGCGGGTAGCGGACGCGCCGGGAGGCAAAACGCAAAAAATATAAACTTGATATTTTCCTTTTCGCCCCCTATTTGCGACCCAGATGGATTTAATCAGATCGCGCGCCCAGTTGCTGGGCGTCACCGGCGGAGCCCAGGACGGCTCGCTGGACCACCACCCGGGGCCTTCCCCTTTCGCTCACCCTCCTGTCCGGCATCTGCATCGGCTCCCCCGCCCGCGGGCGACGGAAATCGTCGTCGTGCCGGTTGGCGGCCTCGGCCGCATTGGCATGAACTGGACGCTTTACGGCCATGACGGAAGCTGGATCCTGGTCGATGCGGGAATCGCCTTCCCGGGCGAGGACGACACCACCGGCGCGGACGCCTTCATCCCCGACCCCGAAACCCTGCGTCGCCTCGTCGGCCGCATCGACGCCCTGGTCGTCACCCACGCCCATGAGGACCATATCGGCGCCATCCAGCATGTCTTTCCCCGCCTGATCGACTGCCCGATCTGGGCATCGCCGTTCGCGGCGGCGGCCATTTCCCGCCGGCTCGACGAGGCGGGCACCCTCGATGAGGCCGATATCCGAACCCTGCCGGTCGGCGGGTCGTTCCGGGTCGGCCGGTTCACCGTATGCTCCATCCGCGTGACCCACTCGGTTCCGGAAGCGGTCGCCCTGGCGATTTTCACCCCCGCCGGCACCCTGCTGCACACCGGCGACTTCAAGCTGGACCCCGAGCCGCTGATCGGCCTGCCCACCCATATCGCGGCGATCCGGGCGCTGGGCGATGCCGGTTTGCTGGCGATGGTCTGCGACAGCACCAACGCGGAACGCGACCTGCCGGTCACCTCGGAAGCGCAAATCCGGGAATCGTTCAGGAAAATCTTCGCCAGCCGCCCGGGCACGGTGGCGGTCTGCTGCTTCGGCAGCAACGTGGTGCGGGCGATGTCGGCCTGTGACGCGGCGGTCCGGTCCGGCCGCCGGATCGCCCTGACCGGCCGGTCGCTGCGGGCGCATGCCGCCACGGCGGAGAGCCTGGGCATCATCGACCCGCAGGACATGCTGGCCGAACCCTCGCATCTTCGTGGCCTTGACCGCCGGGAGATCGCGCTGGTCTGCACCGGCACCCAGGGCGAGGCGAATGCCGCGCTGGCCCGCCTTGCCAAGGGCGGCGATTGGCGACTTCCGGAGCTTGGGCGGGGCGACACCGTCATCATGTCGTCCAGCGTCATTCCGGGCAACGAGGCGGCGCTGGCGCGCGTGCTGGACCGGCTGCGCGGGCGCGGCGTGGAAGTGCTGACCCAGCGCGACGCGCCGGACGGGCTGCCGGTGCACGCCTCCGGGCATGCCGGCCGGGCCGAACTTGCCGCCATGCACCGTCATGCCCGCCCCCGTTTTGTCATCCCGGTGCACGGCACCGATGCGCACCTGCGGGCGCATGCCAGCCTGGCCCTCGGCTGCGGCGCCGAGGCCGCGCCGGTGGGGGCGGAAGGCGACGTGATGTCCGTCTGTGCGTCGGGCGTCAAAATCATCGGCAGGGTCGTTATTCCCGTCATCGGCATCCGCCGCGACATGGGCGCGCTGCCGAGGGCAGCCGGCGCAGCCAAGGTAGCGAAGCGGGTGCCAATCCCGGCCATGACCGCCGCGGCCTGAACAGGATCGGCGATCGCGGAGGCATCGTATTGTAGTACGATGCCGACAGGGTGTTCATCGCGCCGGCCAAAGGCGTCGCGGCGGATTGTCGTGATCCGTTCGAAGCCGTGCCGCCGCATCCTGCCAATTTGCGGATGCCGTTTTTTTCGATTCAGTTTTCGTGGCTCAGATCCCTGGCCCGGCGCGCGGGCATGCGCTTGGTCCGCGGCCTCGTCACGCCGGCCAGCACCGCCAGTCCGGCCCCCAGCATCGGCCATGCCGCCGGCTCCGGCACCTCGGCGATGTTCTGCACGAACGGGTCCACCACGATCTCCGCAACATAGGGCAACAGGGACGTCGGTCCCTGGATCGCCGGGCCCAGGTGGATGGTCAAGGTGCCGGTGACCGGGCCGCCGGCAGCGCCGGGGTTGCGCTCCTTCAGGCCCGGCCCGACCTGCATGTCCGCCGCCAGCGGAACCTCCGTGCTGGTGGTGCCGCCGTTCACGAACAGCGGATCATTGTAGCCGCAATTGGGCGTCAGCAGGGAGCAGGGGCCGGTGCCGTTGCGCACGTCCGCCGAGAACGCCGACTCGCCGTAGCCGCTCCCGTCGACCGCCACGCTGAGGGAGTAGTCGACGGTGGTGGTCACCGCGATGTCGACCGGAGCGGTGTCGTAATTGGTCAGCTTGAAAAACGGCTCATAGGTCTCCGCCATGAACGCGAAGCCGCCCGGGCTGAACGCCTCGGCGGTGCCGAACCACTGCTCGATATTGGCGGCGAAGGTGCCTGGCCCGAAATTCACCGTGATGTCCGGCAACACCGTGCCCTCGCCGACATCGCTGATGATCGTGTCGGTCTGCGACGGGAAGACCGCGGCGTTGCCTATTTCGATGGGAACGATGGCGTACGGCGCACCGTTGAACTGCATGGACTGGTCATCGCTGGCCAGGGCGAATTGCAGGTTCACCGTCACGATCGACATCGAGATCACCGCATCCGCGCGCGCCGGACCGGCGCCCGCCAGCACCGCGCCCGCCAGCACCGCGGCCGCCGCCACGCCGCGCGGGGTGACACAGCAACTCAGGAAGGCACGCCTGTGGTGGCTCATCGATCGCTCCCTCGCCATCGGTTTTTCTGTTTGTTCTTGTCGACATGCACCGCGGCCCGGTGGGTCGCGGCCCACCATCCGGACGCCATTTTCGCGCGCCGCGGCTGGTTCCGTCGATTCTTAAACGCGGCGAGGCTCGTTGCAACCAAGCCATTACGAGGCAAGATCACATTTTCATGTGCGGGAAGGTCGTCGCGTACCATGCGGTGGGGCGGAAGGAGCAATCACATCCGGCAGGACGGTTTCGCTGCCGCGGCCGATGCCGGCCGCGGTAACGGGGCCGCGCCGCTGGCCGGCCGCTACGATTCCGCCGGCGCCGGCATCCACTGCCGGCGCTGCCGTTCCCAACTGCCCTGGCCGGTCAGGAACGTCACCCAGCCCCAGGCGGCGGCGCCGTGGCGCAGCAGCTTGAAGCTGAACGGCTCGGCCAGCGCCGCCAGGAAGGCCGCCCCCAGGGTGGCGCGCGTGCGTCCGCCCGACCAGCCACGGTAGAGGTGGACGAACCAGAGATGCAGGGCGAAATCGAGCAGGATCTTGGCCCCGATCACCCCGCCCACCGGCAGCGCCACCGCCAGCCGGCCGGTGGCCAGATACACCAGCAGCAGCGCGAACGCCGTCAGGCCGTAGATCGGCTGCAACATGTCCATCGCCTTCACCGGCAGCATCAGCGTGCCCAGCCGCCCGTAACGGGCATCGCCGACCATGTCGCGATACCACCACTGGGTTTGCAGGAAGCCACCGAACCAGCGACGGCGCTGGCGCAGGAACGCCGGGATGGTGGCCGGCGCGTCGGTGCGCGCCCGCGCCTCGCCCAGCACGGCGGTCCGCCAGGTCAGTCCGCGCTGCACGGCGCCGCGGCGCAGCCGGTGGATCAGTTCATAGTCCTCCACCAGACAGCCGGGATCGAACCCGCCCACCGACAGCACGGCCGCGCGGCGGTAGCCGGCGAAAGCGCCGGAGATCAGCAGCAGCCCGTCCACGCCCATCCAGGCGTAGCGCGAGAGGAAATTGCGCACATATTCGTAGGTCTGGAACCATTGCAGCACCCGCCCGTCCAGCCGTGGCCCGCATTCCGGCGCCAGCAGCCCGGTTGCCGCCACCAGGGCCGGATCGGCGGCGAAGGCCCTGCGCATGGCCGCGATTGCGTCGTGGTCGGGCAGCGTGTCGGCGTCCACCGTCATGACCACGTCGGTGCCGATGGCGGCGATGGCGGCGTTCAGCGCCCGTGCCTTGCCGCCATGCGCCAGCCGCAGCCAGCGCAGCGTCGGATAGGCGGCGCCGCCGCCGCCGATGCCGCCTTGCGGCGGCACCACCAGCCCATAGCGTTCGGCCAGCAACAGCGCGGTGCCGTCGGTTGAGCCATCGTCGGCGATCAGGATTTCCGCCGGCGGATCGCTCTGCGCCAGCAGCGCCGCGAGGGTCTGCGGCAGCACCGCCGCTTCGTTATGCGCGGCGACAATCACCCCGAGGGTGAGCGGGATCGCGGCTGGCGACCGGGTGGCGGCCGGTCGCCGGCGGGCGAGGGGAAGGGTGTGCCACATCACGAACAGCAGCAGAAATGTGTCGTAGCCGACATAGACCAGGCCGGTGGACCATGCGAACGGCCCGTCGGCGATGCAGGCGCGCGCCAGCAGCGCCAGCCACAGGGCGGTGACGCCGCCATGGATCAGCACGCTGCGCAGCGGCGTCGGCGGCGGCGCGAAGCGCGGCGAGACGGCGCGGCGCACGTCTTCCAGTGTCGGCATGGCGCAGCCTGGTCCTTCCGGAAATGCCCTGTCCGCCCACATGTGATGCGTCCTGACAGGCCAGCAACCATGCACGGGTCCGCCGCATGACCACGCCCGCCCGCTACACCCGCACCGCCGCCGTGCTGCACTGGCTCATTGCGCTGCTGATCGTGGCCAATATCGTGCTGGGCGTCTGGGCGAACCACGCGCCGGACGACTGGGTGCGGCCGATGATCGACATGCATAAATCCATCGGCATCACCGTGCTCGGACTGGCGCTGCTGCGGCTGCTGTGGCGGCTGTCGCACCCGGCACCGAAGCTGCCGCCAACCTATGCGCGCTGGGAGCGGCTGGCGGCGCACGGCGTGCATGGCGCTCTCTACGTATGGATTTTCGCGCTGCCGGTCACCGGCTGGCTGCACGATTCCGCCTGGAAGGAGGCGGCGACGCATCCGCTGCTGCTGTTCGGCGTGGTGCCGTGGTTTCGCCTCGGCTTCATCGAGGGGCTCGATCCGGCGGTGAAGGAACCATTGCACACGGTGCTCGGCACCGTGCATTTCTGGTTCGGCTACGCGCTGTGCGGGCTGTTGGCGCTGCATGTCGCCGGCGCGCTGAAGCACCAGTGGATCGACGGCGAACCCGAGTTGCAGCGCATCGACCCGTTCGGGCGATAGCCGGCGGCGTGGCGGCGCCGGGCGTTACCCCGCCGGGCGGTTGGCGGCGAGAAAGGCGCGCATATCCGCCGGCTTCGGCGCCTTGCGCAGGAGATACAGGCCGCGGACGGTCAGCGGCAGCAGCAGCAGCCCGACCAGGACGAGACAGAGGGGGATCGAGCAGATCAGCAATTTTATCGCTTGCCTGTACGCCTGTGCCTGGCCCTGGCCGACCGAATCGATGACGTCCGCGTGGTTCCCCTCGGCGTCAACCGCGAACAGGAAATTCTGGCCCGAAGGGCTTACGAGAAAATACAGGCTGACGTCTTTTCCAATTGCCAGATATTGATTCAGCTCCTGAACCGCGATCACGTCCCGTACGGTTTTATTGCGTTCGCTCGATTCCTGCAACCAGATGTGTTGATATTGGGTGCGTTGCGGGAAATTCTCGCTCTTTCCCAGCCTCTTTATAGTCCCATCGACCTTGAAAAGCTTTTGCTCAGTCATCATTGTTCTCCATGGTACTGCCAACGCACGTGATTGATTTCGTTGTTCGATAAACCATTTATGTCGGGGTCCGCAAGCCGGGCCGCTCTCCCCGGCGGGATGGCCCTGAAATCAGGGCTGGTTCTGAACGATCGCCGCGAATTACCATGCCCGCCTGGCACCGCGTTGACCGGACCGTCCATCCGGGGCCGCGGCCAAGGAAGGGAGCTACCGCCGGCGTCGTCCGGTCGCAGAGGGAGAGCGGATATGCCGAACAGCCCGAACGAAGGCCCGGTCACCGATCCGGCCGGTCCGCCGGAGGTTGCGTTGCCGCGGCGGGACAGTCGCCAGCTGGCCCTGGTGTTGCAGGGCGGCGGGGCGCTCGGCGCCTACCAGGCCGGGGTGTATGAGGCGCTGTCCGGGCGCGGCTATGAGCCGGACTGGCTGGCCGGCATTTCGATCGGCGCCGTCAACGCGGCGCTGATTGCCGGCAACCCGCCGGAGCGCCGGGTGGCGCGGCTGCGCAGCTTCTGGGAATTGATCTCGGCCCCCAGCGCCATCTGGCCCAACCTGCCGTTCGAGCCGTGGCAGCAGGCGGTGCGCCAGAGCAGCGCGCTGGCGGCGATGCTGTTCGGCCAGCCCGGCTTCTTCCGCCCCAACAACGGGTTGCGGTTCTGGCGCACCGGCCAGCCGCCGACCAGCTTCTACGACACCGCCGAGTTGCGCGCGACGCTGGAGCGGCTGGTCGATTTCGACCGCATCAATGCCGGCCCGGTGCGGCTCAGCGTCGGCGCGGTGAACGTGCGCACCGGCAATTTCGCCTATTTCGACAGCGCCCGGCAGAAGATCGGGCCGGAGCACATCATGGCCAGCGGCGCCCTGCCGCCCGGCTTCCCGGCGGTGGAAATCGACGGCGAATTCTACTGGGATGGCGGCCTGGTTTCCAACACGCCGCTGCAATACGTGCTGGATCAGGAACCCAGGCGCAGCACCCTCGCCTTCCAGGTGGACCTGTTCCCCGCCCAGGGCGCGGTGCCGGGCGATCTGGATGCGGTGGAGGAGCGGCGCAAGGACATCGTGTTTTCCAGCCGCACCCGGATGGGCGTGGGCAACTTCAGCGCCATGCACAATGTGCGGTGCAACATTTCGCGCCTGCTTGCCCGGCTGCCGCCCGGGTTCGAAGGCGGGGCCGATGTGGAGGCCCTGCGCGCGGTTGCCTGCCAGACCCACATCGACATCGTCGAGCTGATCTTCCGCGCCCGCGACGCGCAGGGCTGGGACAAGGACATCGAGTTCGCCCGCGCCACCATGCAGGCGCGCTGGGAGCAAGGGCTGGCCGACGCGCATGCCACCCTCGATGCCGAGCCGTGGCTGGAGCCGGCGCCACCCGAGGTGGGGGTGCGCAGCTTCGACGTGCTGGGGCCACGGTGAGGCGCCTGGCCGTCCGATCGCCGCAGAACCTGTCCCGCCGTCAGATTGCGCGACGAACGGCGGGCGGCTGCCATGTCCCGTCCAGCGCCGCCTCCTTGGGCCAGTAGATCCGCATCACCACGAATACCGGGCCAGCCGGGGCCGGGAGCCAGTTCGACTCCCTGTCGGCGCCCGGGGAGGCGTTCTGGATGTAGAGGGTGACCGAGCCGTCGGCGTTCCGCCTGAGGTCGGGCAGCATGGGCGCGTTGATCAGGTAACGGTTGATCGGGTTGGCGACCAGCAGCTGGGTTTTGGCATCATACATCGTCACCGACCAGAACGCGTTCGCGGGCGGCAACCCGTCGGCCGGGAAGGTCAGCGTGTAACGGTTGGCGGCGCAGTCCGGCTTGCCGCCGTCGCTATCGGTGGCGAGCATCGGATACAGCGCCTCGGCCGCGTCGTTGCCATAAATCCCGGCCATGGCGGCGGCGGCGCGCAGCGTCCAGTCGCCGGCATTCATCTGCCGGTCGCCAAAGCCGTGGGTGGCGACCCGCCAGCCGTTCTGGTTGGTGCCGAGTGTCTCGACCCGCTGCCTTATCGCCGAAATACCCCGCTTGGCGCCCTCCTCGAGTGCGGCCTGTTGCCGGGGCGTGAGCTTGCCCGGCGGGAACGGCTTTCCGGCTTCCACGCCGATCTGCGCGAAACGCGCCCGCAACGGCGCTTCCACGGCGGCGGGTCCGGCCGGCGGGCAGAACTGGAGGAGGAAGTTGAGGGTGCCGAAGGGGTTCTCCTCGGCCAGCCGCTTGTCGATCTTCGGCCATGCAACCTCGGGAGCGGCGGGGGGCGCCGCCGTATTGAGGAATCGCGACAGCGGTTCGGCCCGGTAACCGGCCTGAATCCTGGTGACGTTTTCGAGGTCGGCCGGATTGAAAAGCTGCGTGCGGACGATCGCGAGGGCGAAGTCGGTTTCGCAGCGGAACACCTTGGTGATGCCGGGCGGCGTTTCGCCCTGCCACGCGGGCCCGGCGATCAGGAAACAGCCGGGGCCGTTTCCGGTGGCCCGGCTGCCAATGTATCCGAAGTTGAACGTGTACATGTCCACGAGCTGGACCGAGAAATACCGGGATTTCTCGATGTCGGGATTACAGAACACGAACGGCTCGGCCCGCAGGTCCATGGCAACGAAAGAGTAAGGCGTGTCGCTGTTCGGCGTGACGACGGTGGTATCTTCCGACGTGTAGACGCGGGCCGTGTTGTAAATCTGATTGAAGGGCGCCTTGTACTGGGATGACGCAGTGTCGATGAAGTATTCGTATATGACGCCGTAATTCATCACCATCGGGAAGCCGTAGATGAATGCCTCCCGCGCGATGGCGGCCGCATCTTCAGCAGGCAGATCGGCGGCACGGGCTCTGGCGGCCAGGCCAGCCGCGAGGATCGCGGTCGGCACGGATGAGAGAATGGTACGGCGTTTGAGCATCGCGGGCTCCCACTGAAGCAGTCCGTTGCATCGCGCCCTTATGGCGGCGCCGGTCATTCCTCAATGACCTGGATCAAGGGCCGGAGTCATGGCCTGCCGCGCGCGGCAGCCGGTTGCCGGCCCGCCTTGTGCTGGCGTAACCGCGCGGCTGAACCACCTGCGGGGCGGCACGCCGCCAGTGACCCATCGGACGGACCAATATACCCGCATGACCGACCTCCCCGCCGCTCGATGCCGCGAAGTTCCGCGACCCGCTGGTGACCGCGCAGGGCGCCCCCCGCGCCAGTGTCGGCTTCGCCGGGCTGGAGACGCTGTGGATCAACACCGGCACGCTTTGCAACATCACCTGCGCCCACTGCTATATCGGCAGCAGCCCGCGCAACGACGCGCTGGTCTATATGCCGGCGGGCGAGGTGGCGGCAGCCACCAAGGGCGGCGCGGGCGCCTGGGCGGCGGGTCGATGGTGGGGCAGGACGGGATCGGGTCCGGCCGGGGTGGGGGCTGGCGCGGCGGCGCGGGAGCGGGAGGCGGGGATGCGGCGGCGGCGCGGCGCGGGGGCGCGGGGGAGAGGCCGAGCATGCGGCGGATCGGGGCGAGGGTGCGGCGCACGGCGGTGCAGGCGAGCAGGTCGGCGGCGGCGGGGTCGGCCAGCAGAGACTCGAGTTGGGCGGCGCAGGCGGCGGCCTCGGGGCCGAGGGCACGGATCAGCCAGCCACGGGTGGTGGGGAGGGCCGGCCGGCGACGAGGGCCGCTGTGGTTGCTGGCGCGGGGCCTCGGCGGCGGCATGGGGCCGGCGGCGAGGCGGGCGAGCAGGCGGTCAAGGCGCAGCGCGGCCTGGGTGACATGCTGCCACAGCGGGATGGTGAGGGCGGCGTGCAGAGGGTGGTGGAGGAAGCGGCGGGCGATGAGGGCGGCGAGGTTGCGCAGGATGACGCCGATGCCGGTCCCGCCAAAGGATGGGGCGAGGTTGGGGGTGGCGGGGAAGGGCTGGGCGTGCATGGATTTTTTTCCTAGCACAAGCGGGCGAGGGTGGCAAGGGCTATGGGAGCTCGATGCGCGCGTTCGGGATGGATGGGGCGGGGGTGGGTGGCGGTTCTGATGTCGGTTCTGCGCCTTTGGCGGCCGTTCAACCCGAGCTTTGGCGCCGCTGAAAGGCGGATCATTCAAACCCTCGGCTGCGACCGAAATTCAGGAATTCTGAGATCGGCAAAGCTGACGCTGGCACCGGGTGGTTTTCCAATTTCGTTCCGTGCGCGGCATATTGGCGCCACTCACGCCGCTTTCCATAACGCAGGGTTCTGCGACCGCGGCTGATTTGGGGGGCGGTTGACACATCTTCGGAACTTCCGTAATTTACGGAATATCCGGATTAGGTGCGGAACATGGATGTCCCTTTTGTCAGCAGCTTCACCGCCACGGACCTGAAGGCTCCCGGGCCGGTACTCGATGCCGCGACGCGCGGCCCTGTGCGCGTCACCAGGCGCGGGCAGTCCTTCGTCCTCATGCGGGAGGAGCAGCTGGCCGAAATCGTGGCCGAGGCTGCCGATCCAAGGCCGAAGACACTGGCGGACCTCCTGGTCGACTACGACGCGGAGGACGTGAAGAAGCGCTTGGGTGGATGGCTGACCGACCCGCCGGTCGGGAAGGAGATCTTCTGACGTGCCTCGGCGCGGCGACAATTTTCAGCGGGCGAGCTACGTCCCGCTGCTCGGCGATGTGGTTCAGGTGGACTGGTCGCCCGCGGTCGGGCACGGAATGGCCGGCCCTCACTATGGCCTGGTCATGTCGGCCGATCTGTTCAACCAGTCCACCGGGATGGTGCTCGCCGCGCCCATCACCTCCAAAGGCGGAAAGCTGAGCGGCTTCGAGGTTCCGGTTCAGGTTGGGCGGGTCAGCGGCGTCATCGTGATTTCCGCCTTGCGATCGCTCGACTACCAGGGCAGGGATGTCCAATACGAGGGGAAGGCGAACCCCGCCCTGGTAGCAGAGGCCAACCGAAGGCTCCGCATGATCTTCCCCTGAGCGGCCGTGCCGCCCACCGGCATGTTCATTCGCCGCAGAGTTCGATCTCGCGGCAACTCTGGCTTCACTGTTGGGTAATTCGAGACTTTCGGAACGTCCGGCCGGCCAATGAGTTCAATGGGTTGCACGTTCCGAAACATATGACCGAAATCGACCATGAGGCACGAAAGCCTTGAGCGCATCTCCCTCAGACGGAATCAGCAAGTAGGGTGGGCTTCAGCCCACCGTCGCATGTTACAACCGCTCGCCGGCGTCAGCCAGTTCTGCTCCCTCGATCGCCCAATCGATCGGATACATACCGTGCGTGACACACCTGGTGAAGCTCGAAAACGGCCAGTCGGCGGGATGCGCGGCAAGCTTGTGCTTGACCGGATTGAAATGGATGTAGTCCATATGAACAGCGTAATCCTGGTCATCGCGGACCGTGTGCTCCCAATACCGGCGTTGCCAAATGCCGGCTTCGCGCTTGCGGACCAAGGATGACCGGCGGTCTTTCGCCCCTGGGACGGATCGCGAGAACATGGCCTTGATCGTCTGCCACCGAACCGGGAAGTCGTGGTCGCCAGGCGGCAACGTCCATAAGCAATGCATGTGGTCCGGCAGCACCACCCAGGCATCTATGTGAAAAGGATGACGCGCCCGCGCGGCCCGAACCGCGTTGCGAAGTGTGGCGATCTCGGCAACCAATAAATCGGAGCGGCGATCATGCAGATTGACCGTGAAGAAAAATGATCCACCGTCCACCCGGTTGCGGCGATAATTGGGCATGGACTCAATAGCCTCGCTTTCCCTTGCGAAGACAGCGGCCTCGCCAGAGGGGCCGGCAAAGGTTGGGCGGGGGAGATATCATTTCCTCGGGGCACGCTTGATAGGCCTGCGTTGGTGGGCTGAAGCCCACCCTACGGGTTTGCGTTGGCATTTTTCCAGGGCATGCTTGATAGGCTTGCGTTGGTGGGCTGAAGCCCACCCTACGGGTTTGCGTTGGCATTTTTCCAGGGCATGCTTGATAGGCTTGCGTTGGTGGGCTGAAGCCCGCCCTACGGGTTTGCGTTGGCTTTTTCCAGGGCATGCTTGATAGGTTTGCGTTGGTGGGCTGAAGCCCACCCTACAGGATCAGCGTCGGCTTTGAAGCTCTCGCGTTCCGAAGCGGCCATTCCGCTCCTGGCCAATCCCGGCCGCTGGCTCCCGCCCGGGGGCGAGCGGTTGGGTGTTCACTTCTGGAAGCGGAGCGGCGGACACCCGCGCCGCCCGAAATCCCCTCTCCCCACCCCAATCGGTCATCCCGCACGCTTGCCAACGATATGGTTGGTTGCATGGAAGCGATGTACCAGGGATCAGAACGGCCGGCGTGCCCGCAGGGCCGCGGCCAGGGTGCCGTCATCCAGCACGTCCAGGGCGCCGCCGATCGGCACGCCCTGCGCCACCCTTGTCACCACCACCGCCAGCGGCTTCAGCCGCTCGGTCAGCCAGTGCGCGGTGGTGGCCCCGTCCACCGTCGCGCCGAGGGCGAGGATGATTTCGGCCACGCCGCCCCCGGCGACCCGGGCGAGCAGGGGGGCAACGTTCAAATCCTCCGGCCGGGTGCCGGCCAGCGCCGACAGGGTGCCGCCCAGCACGTGGTACAGCCCCTGGTGGACATGCGCCCGCTCGAGCGCCCATAGGTCGCCCACCCCCTCCACCACGCAGATCAGCGAGCGGTCGCGCCGCGGATCGGCGCAGATCGAGCAGGGGTCGCGGCTGTCGAGGTTGCCGCACTGGCCGCAGGGCCGCACCGCCCGCGCCGCTTCGGCCAGCGCCGCGGCCAGCGGCAGCATGCGGGTTTCGGGATGCTGAAGCAGGCGCAGCGCGGCGCGGCGGGCGCTGCGCGGGCCGAGGCCCGGCAGCTTCGCCAGCAAACCGATCAGCCGTTCCACTTCGGGGCCGCCCATGGGTCAGCCGCCCCGGTCCGGCTTCAGGCTGGGGCTTGCCTTCAGAATGGCAGCTTCAGGCCGCCCGGCAGGCTCAGCCCGCCAGTGACCTTCTGCATTTCCTCGGCCGCCGCCGCTTCCATCTTGCGGCGCGCATCGGCGTGGGCGGCGAGCAGCAGGTCCTGGAGCATTTCCATTTCGTTCGGGTCGGCCAGCTTGGGGTCGATGCGCACCTCGCGCAACTCGCCCTTGCCGTTGAGGGTGAGGGCGACCATGCCGGCGCCGGCCACGCCTTCATGCGTGCTGCTCTCCAGCGTCGCCTGCATCTCCTCCATTTTCTTCTGCATCTGGGCAGCCTGTTTCATCAGGCCGGCGATGTTCTTCATGTGTCAGTTCTCCCAATCATCCGGGGGGCCCTCCGCGAACCCAGCGTCCACGGGGGCGAAGTCGGGGGGCGCGAAGTCGGGGGGGGCGAATTCGGGGCCGTCGTCACCCTCCGGCTCGCCGCCGAGCACGGGGTCGGCGGTCAGGCCATAGGCATCGGCCCGGCTGTCATGCACCGCATCGAGGCGCGCGCCGGGAAACGCCTCCAGGATGGCGCGCACCAGCGGATGCGCGGCGGCGGCGGTGCGGCGGGCGGTGGCGGCGGCGTTGCCCTGCTCGGCCAGGGTCGGGTCGCCCTCGGCCTTCGAGAGCGCGATGGTCCAGCGGGTGCCGGTGGCCTCCGCCAGCAGGGCGGCGAGCCGGGCGGCCAGATCGCGCGGCGCCTCGGTCTCGGGGCGCAGCTCGATCACCGGCGGGGCGAAGCGCACCAGATGGACGGAATGCACCAGATGGCCGTGCAGGATGGGGTCGCGCCGCTCGGCCACCAGGGCGGCGACCTCGCGGAAGCTGGCCAGCGCCGGCGCGGGCATGGGTGCCGGCGTTGGGGCCGGCGCGGCGACCGCCATCGGGCCGCCATTGGCCACCGCGCGCACGCCGCCGCCGCCAGCGGGGGGCGCCGCCGGGCCGGCCAAGGCCGGTGGCTGCTCGGTCAGCCGGCGCACCAGCTCGGCGGGGGATGGCAGGTCGGCGACGTGGCACAGCCGGATCAGCACCATCTCGGCGGCGGCGCGCCGGTCCGGCGCCGCTTCCACCTCGCCGATGCCCTTCAGCAGCATCTGCCAGGCCCGCCCCAGCGTGGCCATGGACAGGTGTTCGGCCAGCGCGACGCCGCGGGTGCGCTCGGCTTCCGGCAGATCGGTCGAGTCCCGCAGCCCCGGCACCGCGCGCAGCCGCGACAGCGTGTGCACGAGATCGAGCAGGTCCTGCAGCAGCACGCCGAGGTCGGCGCCATGGGCGTGGGCGCGGTCGGTGATGGCCAGCACGTCCGCCGGCCGGCCGGCCATCAGCGCCTCGAACAGGTCGAACACCACGACCCGGTCGGCCAGGCCGAGCATCCCGGCCACCGATTCGGCGGTGATGGCCACGCCCGCCCCGGAAGCGGGATCGGCAGCTGGCTCCGCCTGGGCGATCGCCTGGTCGAGCAGCGACAGGCCGTCGCGGGCCGAGCCGTCGGCGGCGCGGGCGATCAGCGTCAGCGCCTCCGGCGTCACCGCCACGCCTTCCCTGGCGGCGATGGCGGCGAAATGCGCCGCCAGTTCGGCCACGCCGATGCGGCGCAGGTCGAAGCGCTGGCAGCGGGACAGCACGGTGACCGGCACCTTGCGGATTTCGGTGGTGGCGAACACGAATTTCACATGCGCCGGCGGCTCCTCCAGCGTCTTCAGCAGCGCGTTGAAGGCTGGCTTGGACAGCATGTGCACCTCGTCGAGGATGAACACGCGGGTGCGCGCCTGCATGGGGCGGAAGCGCACCGCCTCGATGATGGCGCGCACCTCGTCGATGCCGTTGTTGGAGGCGGCGTCCAGCTCGGTCACGTCGGGATGGCGGTCGGCGAGGATGGCGGTGCAGTTGGCGCAGACGCCGCAGGGGTCCACCGTCGGTCCGCCGGTGCCGTCCGGGCCGACGCAGTTGAGCGCGCGGGCGATGATGCGGGCGGTGGTGGTTTTGCCGACACCGCGGACGCCGGTGAGCATGAAGGCGTGGGCGACCCGGTTGGCGGCGAAGGCGTTGCGCAGGGTGCGCACCATCGCCTCCTGGCCGATCATGTCGTTGAAGCTGGTCGGGCGGTATTTGCGGGCCAGCACCCGGTAGGGCGCGGCGGCGGCCGGGGCGGCCGGCACGGCATCGCCGAACAGCCCCGGGCCGGCGGGCGGCGGGTCGTCGGCGGTGGCCGCGCCGTCTTGGGGAGGGTCGTCCTCGAACAGGCCGGACATGCGCGGTGCCGGGCTCCGGCCCAACCAAGGAAGGGCCCATCTGCGGAAAGGGTTGACGGGGTGGGAGGCCGGACCAACGACCCGGGCGGAAACTCGTTGCGGCTGCTTCCTTCCGGACCTGACCGGGTTGGCGAGGCGCCCGTCCGCCGCCGACCTCCCGCGGTCACATATCATCCATCCGGCGCCCGGGCGCAAGGTTGCCGATGCGCCTGCTGCGTGGCAGGGTCGGGCGCCTTGCCGCAAGCAGGATTCGCCGTGACCCCGATCGCCGCCTCCCGCCCGAACATCTACACCGGCAGTCCGCTCGACCGGGCGGTGGAGAAGCGTGAGGACGCGGCCTGGATCGCCGCCGCGCTGGACCATGCGGAAACCCTGTTCGCGCCGGTCTGGCGCAGCCGCAACCTGATGCGCGGCGTGGCGGAGGGCCGGCCGGAAGCGGCATTCGTGGCCGGCGAGGCGGCGGCCTTGCTGCGCCGTTCGGCCGCTGCGTCCTGGGCGTTGCTGGGACTGCTGGGGCGCCAGCCGGTGTTCGCCGTCGATGTCAGCGCCGTCGAGGACCCGCTGCCGCTGCTGCCGCCTGGGGCGGGGGCGTTCACCGATTTGCGGGCGGTGGCCGGCCTGCTGGCCGGGCCGGAGGCGGCGATGCTCGCGCATGCCCGCGGGCTGATGCACTGGCGCAGCCGCCACCGCTTCTGCGGCGCCTGCGGTGCCGTCTGCGAGGCCCGCAGCGCCGGCAACGTGATGCAGTGCACGGCCTGCCACAGCAGCCATTTCCCGCGCACCGACCCCGCCGTGATCATGCTGGTGCATAACGGCGATGCCGCGCTGCTCGGCCATTCCAGCCGGTTTCCCACCACCACCCTGTATTCAACCCTGGCCGGCTTCGTGGAGCCGGGCGAGAGCCTGGAGGAGGCGGTGGCGCGCGAGGTGCACGAGGAGGCCGGGGTGCAAGTGGGCCGGGTGCAGTACCACAGCAGCCAGCCCTGGCCTTTCCCGGCCAGCATCATGCTGGGCTTCTATGCCGAGGCGCTTTCGGAGGAGATCACCATCGACGGGAACGAATTGCAGGACGCGCGCTGGTTCACCCGCGCGCAGATCCGCGACCACCACGCGCACGGCTTCAACCTGCCGCGCCGGGACAGCATCGCCCGGCGGCTGATCGAGGACTGGGTGGCGGCATGAGGCGTCTGCCGGTTCTGGCCGTGCTGCTGCTGGCCGGCTGCGTCCAGCAGCCCTTCAGCCGCCCCTATGCCGTCTATGACAACACCGCGCCCGACACCCTGCGCGGCGAGTGCGAACGCGCCGCCTATGACGACCCCGCGGTCAAGGACGTGCTGGCCAGGGCGGCCGGGTCGGTGAGCTACGCCCACCAGGCGTGGATGCAGCGGCTGGAAGCGGTCAAGGTGGCCGCGGTGCAACGCTGCATGCTCCGGCGCGGCGGCAGCCTGGGGGCGGGCGGGGTGGAACTGCCGGCGCGATGACCGGCACGACGCTGGCGACAATCGGTTACGAGGGCAGCACGGTGGACCGCGTCATCGCCGCGCTGCTGCGGGCCGGGGTGGCGCATCTGGTGGATGTGCGGGCGGTGCCGAACTCCCGCAAGCCCGGCTTCTCCCGCCGGCAGCTGGAGGCGGCGGCGCTGGAGGCGGGGCTGCGCTACACGCATCTGCGCGCGCTCGGCACGCCCAAACCCGGCCGCGAGGCGGCCAGGCGCGGCGATGCCGATACCATGCGGCGGATTTTCGCCGCCCACATGGACGCGCCCGAGCCGCAGGCCGAACTGGCCCGCGCCATAGCGATCAGCCGCGAGGCGCCTGCCTGCCTGCTCTGCTTCGAGCGTGACCACCGCATGTGCCACCGCGACATCCTGGCCGGGTTGATTCGGGACCGCAGCGGGGCGCGGGTGACGCATCTGGTGGCGGAGGCGGTGTAGCCCGGGTTCAGACGGTCAGCGTGCCCGCCCTGGCGGCCTCGTAGCGGGCGGCGATCCTGTTCCAGTCCACCACGTTCCACCATGCCTTCAGGTAGTCCGCCCGGCGGTTCTGGTATTTCAGGTAATAAGCGTGTTCCCATACGTCGTTGCCGAACAGCACCCGGCCGCCCTCGTCCAGCGGCGTGTCCTGGTTCGGGCGGGCGACGATGGCCAGCTTGCCGGTGGGATCGACCGTCACGAACACCCAGCCGGAGCCGAACTGCGCGGCGCCGGCCCGGTTGAACGAAGTCTGCAACGCCTCCAGCCCGCCGAGGTCGCGGGTGATCGCCGCCGCCAGCGGGCCGGACGGCGCCCCGCCCTTGCCGCCCATGACCAGCCAGAACATCGAATGGTTGGCATGGCCGCCGGCATTGTTGCGCACGGCGGCGCGGATGCCGTCGGGCAGCTCGCCCAGCCTGCCCAGCAACTGCTCCAGCGGCAGCGCCGCCAGTTGCGGGTAATCCTTCAGCGCGGCGTTCAGGTTGGCCACGTAGGCGGCATGGTGGCGGTCATGGTGGATGGTCATGGTGAGCGCGTCGATGGATGGCTCGTTGGCGTCCGGCGGGTAGGGCAGCGGCGGCAGGGTGAAGGGGCCGGGCGTTTGCGCCGCGACGGGGTGGGCGCCCCAGGTGAACGATGCGCCGGCCACGGCGGCGGCGGTCAGCAAAGCGCGGCGCTGCAACATGGTGGTTCCCCCCGTTCTGGTTGCCCGCCTCATGTGGGCGGCAAGCCGGCGGGATCAATCGTCCCGGTCGCCCAGGGCCATGACCGCGGCGCCGATCGCCGCCGAGCCGAAGGTGATCATGAACCCCGCGCATAGCAGCGCCACCGGCACGAACCCGCCGGACGGCCCCAGCGCCAGCGTGCCGAGCGAGCCCACGTCCAACACCAGCAGCCCGGCCACCGCCACCAGCCCGGCGATGCTGCCGGCCAGTCCGGGCAGCAGGATGACGCGCAGCAGCGGCTTGATCACGATTGCACGACCCCGGTTTCGTCGGCCTCCAGCGCGAAGGCGGCGGCCATCAGCGCGCGGGTGTAGTCGTGGCGCGGGTGGTCGAAAATCTGCCCGGCCGGGCCTTCCTCCACCACCACGCCCTGGCGCAGCACCACTACCCGGTGGGCCAGCGCGCGCACCACCCGCAGATCATGGCTGATGAACAGATAGCCGAGATCGTGATCCTCCTGCAGCCGGCGCAGCAGGTCCACGATCTGCGCCTGCACGCTCATGTCGAGCGCGCTGGTCGGTTCGTCCAGCACCACGAAGCGCGGCTTCAGCACCATGGCGCGGGCCACCGCGATGCGCTGGCGCTGGCCACCGCTGAATTCGTGCGGGTAGCGGCCGGCGCTGTCCGGCGGCAGCCCAACCTCCTCCAGCGCCTCGGCCACCCGCGCCTGCCGGTCGGCGCGGGAGAGGCGCGGCTCATGCACCAACAGCCCCTCGGCGACGATTTCGCCCACCGTCAGCCGCGGCGACAGGCTGCCGAACGGGTCCTGGAACACGATCTGCATGCCCGCCCGCAGCCGACGCAGCGCCCGCTTGTCGAGGCTGGCCAGGTCCTGGCCCTGGAAGCGGATTTTTCCCTCGGCCTCCTGCAGGCGCAGCAGGGCGAAGCCGGTGGTGGACTTGCCCGAGCCGCTCTCGCCCACCAGCCCCACCGTCTCGCCGGCCCGCACGGTGATGTCCAGGCCGTCCACCGCGCGCACATGGCCGACGGTGCGGCGCAGCAGGCCGCGGCGGATGGGAAAATGCACGCGCAGGTTCCGCGCTTCCATCAGCGTCTCCGCCCCGGCCGGCAGCGGGCGCGGCGTGCCCGCCGGCTCGGCCGCCAGCAGCATGCGGGTATAGGGGTGCCGTGGCGCGCCGAAGATGCGTTCCACCGTGCCGGCCTCGACGATCCGCCCCGCCTGCATCACGCAGACCCGGTCGGCGTAGCGGCGGACGATCGCCAGGTCATGGCTGATCAGCAGCAAGGCGAGTCCGCGCGCGGCCTTCTGGGCGGCCAGCAGTTTCAGGATCTGCGCCTGGATGGTGACATCCAGCGCGGTGGTGGGTTCATCGGCGATCAGCAGCGCCGGGTCGTTGGCCAGCGCCATGGCGATCATGACGCGCTGGCGCTGGCCGCCGGAAAGCTGGTGCGGATAGGCTTCCAGCCGGAAGGCGGCGTCCGGGAAGCCGCATTGCGACAGCACCTCGATGACCCGCTCGCGCAACGCCACGGCCGGCAGGTCGCGGTGCAGGCTGATCGCCTCGGCCACCTGATGGCCGATGCGCGACAGCGGGTTGAGGCTGTTCATCGGCTCCTGGAACACCATGCCGGCGGCCACCCCACGCAGCGCCTGAAGCTGGCGTTCCGGCGCCCCGATCACCGCGACGCCGTCCAGTTCCACCCGCCCGGAGCAGGCCGCGCCGGGCGGCAGCAGTTGCAGCAGCGACAGCGCGGTGAGCGACTTGCCCGACCCGCTTTCGCCCACCAGCGCCAGCGTCTCGCCGCGGTCGAGGGTGAAGGACACATCCTCCACCACCCGCCGGGCGCCGAATTCAACATTGAGTCCGTCAACCCGAACCAGGCTCATGCGGCGGTCCGGCGCGGGTCGAAGGCATCGCGCACCGCCTCGCCGACGAATACCAGCAGCGTCAGCATGCCGCCGAGCACCAGGAAGGCGGTGATGCCGAGCCAGGGCGCCTGCAGATTGTTCTTGCCCTGCGCCACCAGCTCGCCGAGCGAGGGCGAGCTGGGCGGCAGGCCGAAGCCGAGGAAGTCGAGCGAGGACAGGATCGTCACCGAGCCGGACAGGGTGAACGGCAGAAAGGTCAGGGTGGCCACCATGGCGTTGGGCAGAATATGGCGCCACATCACCGCCGGGTCGGAAACCCCCAGCGCGCGGGCGGCGCGCACGTAGTCGAGGTTGCGCCCGCGCAGGAACTCGGCGCGCACCACCCCGGTCAGCGCCATCCACGAGAACAGCAGCAGGAACAGCAGCAGCACCCAGAAGGTCGGGGTGATGACGCTGCCCAGGATGATGAGCAGGTAAAGCTGCGGCATGCCCGCCCAGATTTCGATGAAGCGCTGGAAGAACAGATCGACGCGCCCGCCATAGAACCCCTGCACCGCCCCGGCGGCGACGCCGACGATGGAGGAAATGATGGTGAGCGTGAAGCCGAACAGCACCGACAGGCGGAAGCCGTAAATCACCCGCGCCAGCACGTCGCGCGCCTGATCGTCGGTGCCCAGCAGGTTGCGGCGGGAGGGCGGCCCCGGGGCGGGCACCGGCAGGTTCTTCACCACCGTGTCGTAGCTGAACGGAATCGCCGGCCAGATCATCCAGCCATGCGCGTTGATGGCGGCGGCCAGATCGGGGTCGGTATAGTCGGCCTCGGTGGGCAGGAAGTCGGGGCCGAAAGCGTCCTCGCTGTAGTCGGTCAGCACCGGGCAGTACCAGTGGCCGTCGAAACGGATCAGCAGCGGCCGGTCGTTGGCGAGGAACTCGGCGAACAGCGACAGGAAGAACAGGGCCAGGAAAATCCACAGCGACCAGAAGCCGCGCTTATGGGCGCGGAACACCGCGAGGCGGCGGCGGGTGAGGGGGGTCATGAGAAGGTGTCGGCGAACACTATCGCCGCGCCTCGAAATCGATCCGCGGGTCCACCACCGTGTACAGCATGTCGCCGACGATCTGCATCACCAGCCCCAGCAGCGTGAAGATGTACAGCGTGCCGAACATCACCGGGTAGTCGCGCCTTATCGCCGACTCGAAGCCCAGCAGCCCCAGCCCGTCGAGCGAGAAGATGATCTCCACCAGCAGCGCCGAGGAAAACAGGATGCCGATGAAGGCCGAGGGAAAGCCGGCGATGATCAGCAGCATGGCGTTGCGGAACACATGGCGGTACAGCACCCGCTGCTCGCTGGCCCCCTTCGCCCGCGCGGTGACGGTGTACGCCTTGCGGATTTCCTCCAGGAAACAGTTCTTGGTCAGCATGGTCAGCCCGGCGAACCCGCCCACCACGATGGCGACGGTCGGCAGCACCATGTGCCACAGGTAATCGGCCGCCCGCGCCGGCCAGGCCCAGTCGGCGGCTTCCGGGCTGGTCAGGCCGCGCAGGGGAAACCACTGCACGAAACTGCCGCCGGCGAACAGCACCACCAGCAGGATGGCGAACAGGAACCCCGGCACCGCATAGCCCACCAGCACCACGCCGGAGGTGGCCACGTCGAAGCGGCTGCCGTCGCGCACTGCCTTGGCGATGCCGAGCGGGATGGAGATGAAATACACCAGCAGGGTTGACCACAGCCCGAGCGACACCGACACCGGCATCTTCTGCCGGATCAGCCGCACCACCGGCTCATCCAGGAAGAAACTGCGGCCGAAATCGAAGCTCAGATAGCCGCGCACCATGATGGCGAAGCGTTCCCAGGCCGGCTTGTCGAAGCCGAACATGCGGCGGATGTCGGCCACCATGTGCGGATCGAGGCCGCGGGCGCCGCGATAGGCGCCCTCGCCGGTGGGGGTGGCCACCTCGGCGCCGCCCTGGCCGCTCATGCGGCCGGTGGCGGCGCCGCCGCGCCCGCGCAGATCGGCGATCATCTGCTCCACCGGCCCGCCCGGGGCGAACTGCACCACGGCGAAATTGATGGCGATGATGCCGAACAGCGTCGGCACCACCAGCAGCAGGCGGCGGATCAGGTAGGCGCCCATCGGTCAGTTGCCGGCGCGGCGGGCGGCCTCAAGGGCGGCGGATTTCCGCGGGTCGATCCACCAGCTTTGCAATACCACGCCCGGCCGCACCGGCTTGTCCGGCCGGCCGAAGCGGTCCCAGCTGGCGACGCGGACCGATTGCAGGTGCCAGTTGGGCACCAGGTACCAGCCGGCCAGCAGCACCCGGTCGAGCGCGTGCGCGGCGGTGAGCAGATGGGCGCGGTCGGGCGCGTTGACCACCAGCGGCACCAGCGCGTCCACCACCGGATGGCACACCCCCATCAGGTTGTCGCCGCCCTCCTGCTTCGCCGACGCGCAGGTCCAGAACGCGGTCTGCTCGTTGCCGGGGCTGTCGGACTGGCCGAACACCGTCATGGTCATGTCGTAATCATATGTGTCCAGGCGGCGCTGGAACTGGGCCGCATCGACCGTGCGCACATTGGCCTCGATGCCCAGCCGCGCCAGCCATTGGCGATACGGCAGCGCCACCCGCTCGAAGGCCGGCTCGTCGAGCAGGATTTCGAAGCTGAATGGCTGCCCCTGGGCATCGACCAGCTTGCGGTCCTTCACCTCCCAGCCGGCCTGACGCAGCAGCGCCAGCGCCCGGCGCAGCCCCTCGCGGTTGTTGCCCGAGCCGTCGGTCACCGGCAGCCTGAACGGGGTGGTGAACAGCTCGGGCGGCAACCGCGCGCGCCATGGCTCCAGCAGCGCCAGTTCCGCGCCTTCCGGCACGCCGGAGGAGGCCAGGTCGCTGTTGCTGAAATAGCTCTCGGTGCGGGTATAGGCGCCGTAGAACAGATTGGCGTTGGCCCATTCGAAGTCGAAGGCCAGCGCCAGCGCCTCGCGCACGCGCGGATCGGCGAACAGCTTGCGGCGGCTGTTCATCGCCCAGCCCTGCATGCCGGTGGGCAGATGGTGGCGGATCTGCTCCTTGCGCACCCAGCCCTTCTGCACCGCCGGGAAGTCGTAGGCGGTGGCCCAGTCCTTGGCGACGTTCTCCAGGCGGAAGTCGATCTGTCCGGCCTTGAACGCCTCCATCGCCACGGTGCCGTCGCGGAAATACTCGGTGCGCTCCCGGTCGAAATTATCCAACCCCTTCGCGGTCGGCAGGTCGCGTCCCCACCAGTCCGGCACCCGTTCCAGGGTGATGCTGCGGCCGAACTCGAAACGGCCGATCCGGTACGGACCCGAGCCGACCGGCGGGTCGGTCAGCGGGCGGTCGAACTCGCGCCCCGCCCACCAGTGCTTCGGCAGCACCGGCAGTTCCCCCAGGATCATCGGCAGTTCGCGGTTGGCGTTGGAGCGGAAGCGGAAGGTGACGCGGCGCGGCCCCTCCACCACCGCCTCGGTGACGTCGGCGTAATATTGCTGGTAGTTGGGCCGGCCCTTGCTGCGCAGGGTGTCGAAAGTCCAGGCCACGTCCTCGGCGGTCACCGGGGTGCCGTCGTTGAACCGCGCCTCCGGCCGCAGTTCGAAGGTCACGCTCATGCGGTCGGCGGGGATTTCGATGATGCTGGCCAGGTGGGCGTATTCGGTTTCCGCCTCGTCGGCGTTGCGCAGCAGCAGGGTGTCGTAGATGCGCGACGCGGCGGCGGCGGGGCGGCCGCGCACGATGAAGGGATTGAAACTGTCGAAGGTGCCGATGGCGCTGAGCGCCACTTCGCCGCCCTTCGGCGCGTCCGGGTTCACCCAGGGGAAATGGGTGAAACCGGCCGGCAGCGACGGCGCGCCGAGCAGGGAAATGCCATGGCTGCGGGTGGGCGCCTGCGCCTGCGCCAACGGGATGGCGGCCAGCAGACCGAGCAGCAACACGAGGACACGCACCTTACACTTTCTCCTGTTCATCGCCGCCCGGCCCCGGCTTTCAGGCAAGGTTGCGCTCAGACGCGGCCGGCCAGCAGGCGCAGCGCCGGCGCCAGCAAGGCCGGGTCACCGACCGCCAGCGCCCGTCCGTCGCCTTCCGGGCGCAGTGGGCGGCCCTCCCAGTCGGTCAGCCTGCCGCCGGCGCCTTCGATCACCGGCGCCAGCGCCGCCCAGTCCCAGATTTTCAGCCCCGCCTCGGCGACGATGTCGATCTGCCCGAGTGCCAGCAGCCCATAGGCATAGCAGTCGCCGCCATAGGAGGCACGCCGCGCGGCGGCGCTCAGCCGGGTCCAGGCCGGCAGGTCGTCGCCGAACATGTCCGGGGTCGTGCACGACACTTCCGCCTCGGCGACGGCCGGGCAGGCGCGGCAGCCGGGCACCCCGCCGAACCGGCCGCGGAAGCTGGTGGCGCGGCCGGCGGCGCCGATCCAGCGCTCGCCGGTGACGCACTGGTCGATCAGGCCGAGAATGGGGGTGTCGCCGTCCAGCAGGCCGATCAGGGTGCCGAACACCGGGCGGCCGGTGATGAAGGCGCGGGTGCCGTCGATCGGGTCGAGCACCCAGCGCAGGCGGGCATGCGGATTGTCCAGCCCGAACTCCTCGCCGAGGATGCCGTGGCCGGGAAAACGCTGCGCCAGCACCGCGCGCATGGCCTGCTCGGCGGTGCGGTCGGCGATGGTCACCGGGCTCTGGTCGGTTTTGAGGTCGGCCGTCAGCCCGGCGCGGAACAGCGGCCGGATGGCGGCCCCGGCCACGTCGGCGGCGGCCTCGGCGGCGCGGATCAGCGCGTCCATCGGCAGGGGGTTCCGCTGGCCGGGGAGGGGGCGGTCAGGGATGCGCGGCGGCGATCGTGACGGCGGGATGCGCCAGACGGTGCGGATGCACCACCAGGCTGCCGATTACCCCCGCGAACAGAAAAGCCGCGCCGCCGACCAGAACGGCCGCGACGGCCTGGTTGATCTCCGTGCCACTCATCGACTTCCCCTAGTGCCGCCTGGGAGCTGTCAGCCCACGTTGCGCGCTGGCCAACGGTTCCTTAAGGTCCGCAGCAGCATAGGGAACCGTTCCCCCCGCTTCAACCCAGCTCCGCTTTCACCTTCGCCGGACAATGAACCCCATCATCGTGATTCCCGCCCGCATGGCGTCCACCCGCCTGCCGGGCAAGCCGCTCGCCGACATTCACGGGCGGCCCATGATCCTGCATGTGCTCGACCGGGCGCGCGAGGCCGCAATCGGGCCGGTGGTGGTGGCCTGCGCCGAGGCCGCCATCGCCGCGGTGGTGCGCGCGGCCGGCGCGGTGGCGGTGCTGACCGACCCGGCGCTGCCGCGCGGCACCGACCGGGTGCAGGCGGCGCTGCTGGAAATCGACCCGCAGGGGCGCCACGACGTGGTGATCAACCTGCAAGGCGACCTGCCGTCCATTCCGCCGGACTATCTGCGCCGCGTGCTCGCCGCGCTGGCCGACCCGGCATTCGACATCGCCACTTTGGTGGCGCCGGTCACCAGCGCGGCCGAGGCCGCCTCGCCCTCGGTGGTGAAGGCGGCCTGCGCGTTCGCCGATGGCCGGTCAGGGGACAGCCGGGCGGTGGCGCCGGCGCTGTATTTCTCGCGCGCGACGATCCCGGCGGGCGAGGGGCCGTTATGGCACCATATCGGCATCTACGCCTTCCGCCGGGCGGCGCTGGCGCGCTTCGTGGCGCTGCCGGAAAGCCCGCTGGAGCAGCGCGAGGCGCTGGAGCAGTTGCGCGCGCTGGAAGCGGGCATGCGCATCGCCTGCGCCCGGGTGGAGCACGCCCCGTTCGGGGTGGACACCCCCGCCGACCTGGAGCGCGCCCGCGCCGACCTGAGGCGCCACTCATGACCGAGATCATCGCCTTCCAGGGCCGCCCCGGCGCCTATTCCGACCTGGCCTGCCGGCTGGCGTTTCCGCAATTCCGCACCCTGCCCTGCGAGAGCTTCGAGGCCGCCATGGAATCGGTGCGCGACGGCACCGCCGCGCTGGCCATGATCGCCTGCGAGAACAGCCTGGCCGGCCGGGTGGGCGACGTTCACCAATTGCTGCCGGCCTCCGGCCTGTTCGTGGTGGGCGAACATTTCCAGCGCATCGAGCATTGCCTGCTGGCGCCCAGGGGGGCGCCCATCGAGGGACTGAAACGGGCGCATTCGCATGAGGTGGCGCTGGGTCAGGTGCGGCGGATTCTGAAGGAACTGCATCTGAAGCCGGTGGTGCAGGCCGACACCGCCGGGTCCGCCGAGATGGTGGCGCAGTGGAACAACCCGGCGGATTGCGCCATCGCCTCCTCGCTGGCGGCCGAGCTGTTCGGGCTGGACGTGCTGCGGCGCAATGTCGAGGACGCGGCGCACAACACCACCCGGTTCTACGTGATGGCGCGCAAGGCGGCGGTTCAGCCGGTGGACCGGGCCGGCCTGATGACCACCTTCGTCTTTCGCGTCCGCAACGTGCCGGCGGCGCTGTTCAAGGCGCTCGGCGGCTTCGCCACCAACGGCGTGAACATGACCAAGCTGGAAAGCTACATGCTGGGCGGCGAGTTCACCGCCACCCAGTTCCTGTGCGACGTCGAGGGCCACCCGGAGCAGCCGGCGCTGCGCCGCGCGCTGGAGGAATTGTCGTTCTTTTCGCGCGAGACCCGCATCCTCGGGGTGTATCCGGGATCGCCGTTCCGCCAGGAGCAGAAGCAGGGGCCGGGGGACTGAGAGCGCCCTGCGGGCCGCTCCGGCCTCACGCGGGCGCGGCGGGCTTGCGGGCGGTGGCCAGCACGTAGTCGAAGGCGCCATAGACGGTGTTGGCATCGAGGCCGAGCAGCAGCCGGTAGGGCAGGCGGCCGACGAGGTGGAGGCGCCGTCGCAGGGCGGCATCCCGCGCCAGCGCCCGGTGCCAGCCGGGAAACACCTGCTCGCCGATCGGTGTGACAAGCGGCTGGGCGAACCCGGCGGCTTGCAGCTTGCCGGCGTAGCCGTCGCGGCGGTCGGCATTGGCGGGCGGGACGGCGAATTTCTGCGCGAACAGGGCCCAGGTGACATCCTGCACCGCCCGGCGGAACGGCAATGCCGCCGGCGCCGCGCGGATCACGTCGGCCAGCACCAGGCGTCCGCCGGGCCGCAGCACCCGGAACGCCTCGGCGAAGAAGCGCTCGCGGGTGTGGAAATGGAACGCGCATTCAACCGCGGTCACGACATCGCAGGAAGCGTCGGGCAGTGGCATGTCGGTGGCCGACCCCTCCCGCAGATCGATCCGCTCCGTCAGGCCGAGCCGGCGCACGCGATCGCGGGCGATCCGCACCTGCGAGGGCGTGACGTTCAGCCCGGTGATCCGGCGCGTCGCGAAACGCTGCGTCCACAATATGTCCTGGTCGGCGAAGCCGAAGCCGACATCGACCACGTCGTCATCCGGCCCCATCGCCGCGGTCTCGGCGACCAGTGCCGCCAGCGCCTCGCAGGCTTCGTCGATCGTGCGCGCATTCTTCCAGTAGCCCAGATTGAGATACAGCCCGCGCGCGGTGAAGGCGTTGGTGGAGACAAGTTCATAGATGTCGCGCGCGGTGACCCGCCGGAACGGCGTCCAGGCCCATAGCAGGTAGTCGATCGCCTCGCGCGCTCGGCCGCGGGGGGCGCCCGCCACGTCGTGAACTGTCGTCATGCCATGCCTCCAGCCATACCGGCCTGGATGACATGGTTGGTGGCGGCGGCAGTGCAACTCGGATGGGCTGCTTCGGGTGGACAGCGGCGGTTTGGATTTTAGGGCGGATAAGCGAAGCGCCATCCGCCATCGCCAGTCGCTCCCGGCCGACCAACGGCGCAGCTTCCCCCGCGCGGCCCGGCGTGGCAAATTGCCATCCATGAGGTGGCGCGCACCGCCCGCCACCCGGAGCGCCTGCGCGGGCAGATCGCGCTGATCCAGGACGAGCAGGGTTTCCCGCTCTATCAGACCGTATCCGCGGTGAAAGCGGCGTTGTCGCAGGCCGACAGCGCCGTGCTGCGGTTTGCCCATGCGGGAATTGCCATCGACGTAATGAAACCGGCGCGTCCAGTGCCGGATACGCTCGTCCGTTCCGCCGCGCCTGAATAGTTCGGCTATGGTTCTGGCGGTGTCGTTCCGTTTGGTTGTCGTGAGTTTCATCGCTTCCTTTCTTTCAGATATTCTTTTCCGAAGACCCGAATGGGCGGCCCCTTGCGGCGCCTGGCGCGACAGTGGCAGCTCCGATGTTCCGTGATTTGCCTTTGCGAAACCGCTTGCAACCCGCCTATGTTCTTGTATTGTTCTGGCCTGCCATGCAGGGGAGACGAGCCAATGACAAGCATCATGTCGGCCCGGCGAAGCGGCGCGCGGGATCGCGATATTCCCGTCCGCGACTGGGCGGTCTGGGCGCTTGGCCTGTTCAGCGGCCTCGGCGTCGCCGCCCTCGACGACAGCGCCGGGCCGGCAATTCCGGCCATGCTGCTGCTGGCCGGCACGCTGCCGCTCAGCGTCGTGACGCTGCGCCGCGTCCTGCAGCGCCGTCGCCGTGTGCTGGTCTGGGAAGAACCGTCCTGGCATTCCCGGCGCTGACGGCGCCGGCCGGTCGGTGCGAAAACGTCGAGGTCAGCGACCCGGCAAAGTGGGCCGCGCTGGCGGTGCCTACGGCTTGCCCGTTGGCGCTGCGGGCGGAATCTGGTCAGCAGGTTCGCCCAGGCGCCGGTAGGCGCGGCTGGCGTGCTCGTCGCAATAGGGCTTCGCCGTGCGCGCCGGTTCGTCGCGGAACCGAAACGCCAGGGTGCCGGGATGGCCGATTGGCCAGCAGCAGCGCCTGGATGTGGCTGTTCCCGCGCCACGGCGATGTTATGGTGAATGACCGCGCCCAGCACCTGCGCGAATTCCGGGATGTTCATGGTGTTCCTTTCTCCTTTTGCTGAACACCATCGCCGCCGCCGCTTCCCGCCGCTCGGGGCAAGGGCGAAGCCGGCGCGGCCGGGCGCGCGACCCGTGCGGCGGGTGGCGGGCAGGCGACGGATTTTCGCCGTGTTGCTTCGGCTTCCTGATACTGTCGGACAGGCCGGCGGCGGATCGGAAGACGCCCCGGCGCAAGGGAGGTCGGGCCATGCTCCTCAACGGCAAGTGGGCGGCGGACTGGCAGCCCGTCCATGCAAGCGACGCGAAGGGCGCCTTCATTCGCCAGACATCCGCGTTCCGCAACTGGATCACGCCGACCGGGGAGGCGGGTCCCACGGGCACCGCCGGATTCGCGGCTGAAGCCGGACGCTATCATCTCTACGTCGCCCTGATCTGCCCCTGGGCCTCGCGCACGCTGATCGCGCGCAAGCTCAAGCGGCTTGAAGCGATCGTATCGGTCTCGGTCGTCGAGCCCGCTCTGTCCGACCAGGGATGGCGGTTTGGCGACTATCCGGGTTCCGATCGGGATACGCTGAATGGTGCGACCTACCTGCACGAAATATACACGCTGGCCGATCCCGGCTACACCGGCCGCGCCACCGTGCCCGTGCTCTGGGACAAGGAACGCCAGACCGTCGTCAACAACGAGTCCGCCGACATCCTGCGGATGTTCGATTCCGGGTTCGGTGGGCTGGCCGATCCCACGTTCGACCTTTATCCGGAAGGTTTGCGTGCGGAAATCGACGCCATCAACGCTCAGATTTACCCGCGCCTCAACAACGGCGTCTACCGCGCTGGCTTCGCCACCACCCAGGCCGCCTATGAGGAGGCGTTTGCCGACGTGTTCGGCATGCTCGAGGACCTGGAAGCTCTGCTCAGCGGACACGGTCGGTTTCTGTTTGGCGAGCAACTGACCGAAGCGGATTTGCGCCTGTTCGTGACGCTGGTCCGGTTCGATGCGGCCTATTACGGCCTGTTCAAATGCAACCTGCGCCGGCTGGTGGACCATGCCGCCCTTGGTGCGTATCTCGGCCGCATGCTCGCTGTTCCCGGCGTCAGGGAGACGGTCAACATCGACCACATCAAACGCGGCTACTATTCCATCAAGGCGCTCAATCCCAACGGCATCGTGCCGGTCGGTCCAGACCTGTCGGGCCTCGTTGCGATTTGATGGGCGGCGACAGGAAACCGAACCACGCCGGCCTGGACGGAAAGCGCGGAGCAAATGTGCCGCCAAAACCCCGCGGGAAAGGGAAAATTCCAAACGACCGGTCCAATGCCGTCGGCGGATTGGGCAACGTGGGCATGGCCCACGCGCATCCTTGCGGGATGGTGCCTACCTCAACGCCGCACCAGCGCACTGGACAGATCCTCCTCGACATAGCGCAACGCCGCCTCCAGCAGCACCGCGCGTGGATAGTCGTTGCGGGTCATCATCGTGGCCGCAAGCACCGGCGTGTTTGCGGCAAACGGCATCGCCACGGCCAGATGGTCCGCGTTCGGATGCCCCAGCAGGGTCGATCCTGGGATCACCGCGTCGGAGGCTATCACCAAACCGTCATTGCGCGGCTCGACCTGCGCGAGGATCCGGTAGAATGGCAGCAGCGCGGCGGACATGTCATCCGGCCCGGCAAAGGCTGCCAGCGAATAGGTGCGCACGCCCCGCGGCAAGTCATGTGCGGCCAACCAGGCCAGCCGCGCCGACCGGCGCAGGCTGTCAACTGCCTCGACCCCGCTCCCCGGCGGACAGTCTGCCAGGGTGGTGCTTTCCGCCAGTTCGGCCAGGGCTTGCGGCACGATATCAGCAAGTGGCGAGCCGTTCACCGCGCCCGCCACGCTCACCACGGCCACCACGCGGGCGGAAAGTTCCGGATAGGCCACCAGCGCCGCCATTGCATCGACCGTTCCCTTCGAGTGGGTCACAAGGACGATCCGCAACCCTGTCGGCATGGCCGAAAGCGCATCGCGCAAGATTTCCGCATTGGTCTCGGCGTTTTGACGGCCGCGCGTCTGGATGTAACCGGTGCGATAGCCCTGCGCCTCCAGGTTGGCGCGGGCGTCCTCGAACACGGTGGAAAGCCCGGCGATGCATTCGGCCAGCAGACCGGGAACCATGACGACCATCAACCCGGCCCGGGACTGCCCCAGCCTGACCGGTCGGCCGGTCGCCGGCGGTTCGTCGGGCAGCCGCCACAGCGCGGCGCTGTCCTGACAGGGCCGGTCGTTCGGCAGAGCACCACCATGGTCATGGCGGATGGCGCAGTAGATTTCTCGGAAACGGCCGCGACCGTCAGTGACGCCCGCTTTGCCCGCCGGCAGCAGCACGGTCGAGGGCGTGTCGTGAAGCGCCGGTCCGGCCGCGGGTCCCGCGCAGGATGCCAGCAGCATGGCGACAAAGACCGCCAGCCCGCCCTGCACCCAGATCGTCGACGCGGTGGCCAACCTCGATTCCCGCATTCGGCGCAACTCGGTTGTATCGTTCGCAAAGTCAGCCTTCTGGCTGCCCGTAGCCCAGCCCCGTGCAGAAAGTGACAGCTAGACCCAGACGGCTACGTCGTCAACAAACCCTCCCCAAGTTTCGGACGGTCTCAGCGCGGGCATGGAACCGCTCCCGCCCGATAGCACCAGCCCCCATATTGCCACGGTAGGAAACGGAGTGCGTTCCATGCGTCAAATCGCCTGCTTGATTGGTATCGTCTGCGTTGCCGCGACGGGAATCGCGCGCGCCGAACTGGCCGCCGGCCAGGTCGCACCCGATTTCACCGCGCCGGCGACGCTCGGAGGCAAAGAATTCAGCTTTTCGCTGTCCGAGGCGCTGAAGAAAGGTCCCGTGGTGCTGTACTTTTACCCCGCCGCGTTCACATCTGGTTGCACCGAGGAGGCGCATGAGTTCGCCGCCGCGATCGACCGCTACAAGTCGCTGGGCGCCTCCGTGGTCGGTGTATCCGGTGACGAAATCAAGACCCTCAGCAAGTTCTCGGTAAGCGAGTGCCAGAGCAAGTTTCCGCTGATCGCCGATCTCGACCGCAAGATCATGAAGGCTTATGACTCAGTGTTAATGCCGTTGGCCTCCTATGCCAACCGCACTTCCTATATCATCACACCGGACGATCGTGTACTCTATGTCTATACGGCGCTCAACCCTGAGCAGCATGTGACAAACACCTATAATGCGCTGGCCGCCTGGCGAGCGCAGCACCCGGCGGAGTGACCGCCCCTTTGCGTGGCCCGCTCAGGCCAGTTGTTTGGCCTTGCATGTTTCCGACCCCCGAACGCGCATGTTAGCCTCAGCTATTCGCCGCCCTGGCACTGGCGCGCGCTTCGGCGGCCGTTACGCCCGGCGCGTGAGTCGACCCGCACGCGCCGATCTCTGATCCTGGAAAACCTGGGGGCCAGAACCGCTGACCGCCGAGCCGCGCCGCGAGCCGCCGCAGATTGTCGAGGACCAGGCGACCGACCGCGCCCATCGCATCGGCCAGGACAAGCCGGTGTTCGTGCACCGACTGATCACGCTCGGGAGCATTGACGAGAAGAAGGCTTCTCGGGCAGATTCGGCGCGTTGTCCTTCGTGGAGCCGCTGCTGCCCGTTCCGATCAGGCCGCGGGCGGCATACACGCCGATCTTCGCGTGGCTGATCACCGCCGCGGTGTGGAACTCCTCGGCCGGGTGGCGAGCGACGAACTGGGCGGCGCGGTCGAACCGCTGCTCGTCGGTCAGCTTCTCGTGGGCGAGGGGCGCGAAACGGAAACGAAGGCCATCGTCGTTATGGCAGCCGAAGAGAACGGGAGTGGCACCAGTCGCATCCGTCTTCAGCGCGTCATGGACGTCTCCGGGGATAGCCTCATCTCCTTTGTCGATGAGGCTGTAACGTCCGGGGCCTTGGTTCACAGCGATGGATGGTCAGGCTATTCTGATTTGGTGAAAGCGGGATACCAGCATCATGTCACGGTGATCAGCTGTAGCACGGAACTGGCGCATGAACTCATGCCGCGCGTCCATATTGTGGCTTCGCTTCTTAAGCGATGGCCGGCCGGAACTCACCGGGGCGGCGTTCAGAATCACCAACTTGATTGCTACCTTGATGAATTTACCTTCCGATTCAATCGTCGGCACTCGAAGGCCCGAGGGCTGCTATTTCACCGACTCGCGCAGCAGGCTGTCGCCGTGGGCCCGGCACCATATCGTACCATCATTGGCACCACGAACCGGGCTCACCAGCAAGGTCGGTGATGGGGGCACCCATTCAACCACATATAAGAATTTATGTTGCTCATTCTCGTGTGTTATTTTACACGTTATTTTTTTTGCTTTTCCAGCTTATTTTCGGGTCGTTCTGCGCCGGAATGCATCTCCAGGCGCGATGCGGTGCTTCGACGGCGAGCACGCCCGTCTCGCGCAGCGGCGGCACCGAGCGCTTGGTGGACGAGAGGGCCATCGGCTTCGCCCACGGCGTCGAGATGGATGCGTTGCTCCCGGGCGCACTCCAACGGGGCCCGAGGCTCATACGACGGCCAGGTCCTTTGGCTGCGCGCCCGGAAACACCGTTGCCAACTGCGACGCATTTAGCCCGTGGATCCGCTGCAGCAGTCCGCCGAACAGCGCCCGGTAATCGGTCAGCACCGGAAAATCCCGGTTCTGGAACAGCGTCGCCTGCTCAAGTCGAATCTGTGCGCCAGCAATTCGCCCGCCCTTTACCCCGCCGCCCATCACCCAATAGGCGCTGCCATGCCCATGGTCGGTGCCCCTGTCGCCATTCTCGCGGAACGTCCGACCGAACTCGGAAACCACCACGACGACTGTATCGGCCCACGCATCCGGCCCGACTTCCTCGGCAAAGCCGGCCAGCCCACGCCCGAGCTCACGCAGGCGGTCGGCGAGGTAGCCCGTCGCACCGCCCTGGTTCACGTGGGTATCCCAGCCTCCGATATCGACGAAGCCGAGGTTGAACTGTTCGCGCATCAGCCATCCGATCCGGCGCGTCGCCAACTCGAACCCCTTGGGAGAGATCGCGCCGCGGTTGGCCGCGATCATCTGCTCCGACATCGAGCGGGTGACATCATCACGTACCCGGAATCCCTCGGTCACGGCGGCCGCGAGTTTATCGCCCTCATACATGCTCTCGATCAGCCGGGTCTGGCGATCGTCAACGGCCGGCTTTCCCACCGCGTTCAGGCCGATATTCGGGATCGGACTGCCGCCGCGAAAGATCAATGGCAGCTGGTCGGTGAACGCGATCGGCCGGCTCTGCGACAGCACGCCGGCCAGTCGGCTCATGAATCCCGACCGATAGTCCCGCGAGCCATGCACCGGCTGGCCAAGTTCGATGGTGTCCTGTGTCTCGAAATGGCTGCGGCTCAGGTCGTCGGTTCCCGCGAAGGGAATGAAGGCGATCTGCTTCTGTTGCCACATCGGATAGATCGTCTCCCCCAGGGCCGGATGCAGACCCCAATCCGCATCCAGCTCCAGCGCGGCATTCGCCGCCCCCGACCCGGGTCGCGGCACCGCCAGAGACGGTCGCGCCTGATAGTAGAAGTCACTGGAAACCGGGATCACCACGTTGGCGGCGTCATAGGCGCCGCGCAGGAACACCACCAGCAGCTTCGCGCTGGCCTTCGGCGCGGCCCAGACCCGGCCGGCCAGGGTGAGCGGCCCGAGTCCCGCCAATCCAGTCAGCAGATCGCGACGGCGCATCGGCGATCCTCCGCTCAATACATGAACTCCGGACTGCTGAGGAACAGAAGATTCCAGTCCTGCGGCGAAATGGCCTGGTCCAGCGCGGCGCGTGTCCTGGGGCTCAGCGCATGACGCAGGCCGTCGAAAAACAGCGCATTCTGCAACTGCGGGAAGGCCGGATGATCCACCGCCCCCGGTTCCGCTGGCTTGAACATCCCCGCCGAGCCCGAACCGATCTGCCGCGCGATCTCGAAGCGCACCGCCAGCTGACCCGGCCCATTCCAGGCCGCCGATAACATCGAATAGCCATCCGGGGTTTCGTGGTTGTAGATCCCTTCGGCCATCCGGTTCAGCCAGCCCTGAATCGGGGCTGTGTTCAGGATGACTTTGTCGCCATAGGCCAGGCGCACGGCCGAGAGAACGAAGTGGACAGGGTCCTTGAACTTCCGGTCCGCCGAGGTGGCGAATTCCGGCGCGTGGAACATCGTCCGCAGAACCGTGGCGATGTCGCCATCGGATTGCATGCCGCGCGACAGCAAAGTTGGCCGGTCAGCGACACGTAGGTTGGCCGGTTTGGTCAGCCGGACGGCGGGCTAGCCCGCCGTCCGGCTGACCAAACCGGCGGC
>Ga0302319_10002990_pt1 | contig 35802 bp, 22 predicted proteins | sample Bog_T0_2_FD_203319 | JGI IMG/M metagenome (GOLD analysis project Ga0302319, IMG submission 203319) | Peat permafrost microbial communities from Stordalen Mire near Abisko, Sweden - Bog_T0_2 | ecosystem: Environmental > Terrestrial > Soil > Wetlands > Peat | place: Sweden: Abisko, Stordalen Mire...
GGTAATCACCACCATGGCGTTGGTTCCACCCGCCTGCACTACGTTGCCGGGGTCCACCAGGCGTAGACCAACCTGGCCGGAGATGGGCGATGTAATGTGGCAATAGCCGAGCTGAACCTGGTCGTAGGCCACGGTGCCTTGATCGTTCTTGACCGTGCCCTGATCCTGCAGGACAATCTTTTCCTGATCGTCAAGCAGTTGTTTGTTGATTGCATTGCGAGCCCACGCCGTGCGATAGCGGTCCAAATCCATCTGCGCCTGCGCCAGGATGCCGTTGTCCCGTTCCAGCGTGCCCTCAGCCTGCTTGAGCGTCGCTTCATAGGGTCGCGGATCGATCTCGATCAGCGCATCTCCCTTGTGTACGAATTGCCCTTCGCGGTAGGAAACTGAAGTCAGCACGCCGCTCGCCTGCGGGGTAATCGTGGCCGTGTACTGCGGCGTGACAGTGCCGATCGCATCAATATACTGGCCGATATCGCCCTTGGTGGCTGCTGCAACGGTGACTGGAACCGGGCCCGTCATTCCTCTCCGGCCTCCACCTCCACCGCCTGCCCCGCTGGCTGCAGGCTTCGCGGTTTTACTGCTTCGACCGTGCAAAAAGTAAAAACCGACGGCCGCAAGGACCAGAATCAAGATGGTCCAAAGAATCCAGCTTTTGCTGGAACTGGGAGGTGGGGCAGGTAACTGGTGATCGACGCCAATGTGCCGATCATCTTTTCTGTCTTCAAATTCAGACACTTAAGGCTCCGCATTTAACGCAATTTAACGCATTCAAGAATTGGTTCCATCGCAGAATCGCCGCATGGCCTTGGGATTGTCAACAAGGCAGGCTCGCAGAAATCATGGGGTTCCTCACTTGATTTAGATGCAAATTTAGCATTTGCGGTTAGGGGTTAATTTGATCTTTCAACAAATTAAAGCCCAATGGCCGAAGTGTCCGCCACAAATGCTCCGTGCCCGTTCTTGCGCGTTTTTTCGCAAGGGCCGGAAACCTCAATCCTTTTTGAGACCCGGATCACTAATATCCCGCCGCACATCCCTATCAACACTTGCATCGACGTTTGAGGGGCATGCTAAGTTCCATCGCTGCGCACCAGCGCCCATTCCACGCAGCACAGGCCCGCGATTCCTCCATTCAACCCCTCGCAGTACACGAGAATTCTAAATTGCCGTTACAATCGATTAAGAGGAGAACCCCGCCATGCCCCGTGTCTATATGGACGCCAATGCCACCACCCCTCTGCTACCGGAGGTGATGGAGGCCATGCGCCCTTACTGGATGGAGCATTTCGGCAACGCCTCCTCGATTCACCAGCACGGCCAGCAGGGCCGCACTGCGGTCGATCGGGCTCGCGAGACCATGGCGCGCTTCTTCAATTGTCACGACGCCGAGGTCGTCTTCAACTCGGGCGGCACCGAGGGCGACAACACCGCCATCTTTGGCCTCCTGCACCCAGGCGATCACTTCATCACCACTTCCATTGAGCATTCCGCAATCCTCGAAGCTGCGAAGCGCCTCGCCCGTCACGGTGTTGAGACGACTTTCGTAGCACCGCAGCCCAGTGGTTTGATCGACCCTGTCGACATTCTGCGTGCCATCCGTCCTGAAACGCGCCTGATCAGCGTAATGCTGGCCAATAACGAGACCGGCGTGCTGCAGCCTGTCGAAGAGATCAGCAGAATCGCCAATGAAACCGGCATCTTCTTCCATATCGATGCCGTCCAGGGCGCAGGTAAAATCGAGTTCGATGTGCGCCGTTTCGGCTGCCACTTGCTCTCCATCAGCGCCCACAAGATGCACGGACCCAAGGGCATCGGCGCCATGTTTGTCCGCCGCGGAACGCCCATCGAGCCTCTGCTTGTAGGCGGAAGCCACGAGCGCCGCCAGCGCGCCGGCACTGAGAATGTACCCGGCATCGTAGGCCTGGCCAAAGCCGCCGAGCTGGCCATGCACTCGCTCGATGACGGCACGATTTATCGACTCGCCCAATTCCGCGACCGCCTCGAAGCAGCCATTCTCCAGCTTCCCGGCACCGGCGTGAACGGAGTAGGCGAAGACGGCAAGCCCGTCCTCCGCGCCGCCAATACGTCCAACATCTGGTTCGATCAGTTGGAAGGCGAAGCGCTTGTGATTGCGCTCGACATGAAGGGTGTATCCGTCTCCGGCGGTTCAGCCTGCCACTCCGGAGCCACCGAGCCCAGCCACGTGCTAATGGCAATGGGCCTCGACAAGAACCGGGCCCGAGCCAGCCTCCGTTTCAGCCTCCTAAAGACCGTGACTGAATCCGATATCGAGCACGTTTTGCGCGTCGTCCCCGAAGCTGTCGAGCACCTGAGGGCGATGTCACCGGTCGTGGCGGGAACGCTGGCGTAGAAAAAGGTATTAGCTGGTTTAGCGGCTAACAAGCAATCTATTGCGAGAGATACTTGGACATTTGCCATCTGGCAAATGTCGATGCAGTTGATTCCGAGAGAATCGATCGCGGAGCGATTGAGCGTCGTTCCTGCGAGCCTTTCTGCGGATACTGTGGAAGACACGCCTTGGTGGACGGGTCATCAGCCTTCTGAAGACTTTGAATGCAACATTAGCAAAATATTGCCCGATGCGCCGTCATGGTCGAAAGAGCTTCGCATCTGGGGAATGAAAGGAGGCAACACGATCTCGGTTTTTTATCGAGATGAGACGGTATCCGAGGTCGAGGAAATAGGGATTCGTATCGATGCTTCGAAGCTTTCGAATGATTTTGTACTGCGAGTGTGCAGGTGGGCAGCTGGACTGCAATGCGTGTTTGTGGAGCGTGTCTTTATGGCGAATGAATACCCACTTATTGAACCAGATTATTTTGCAGTCCACGAAGCGATCATGAAGTCCCGCGCCATGCAATTTGCAAAAGACCCAAACGCTGTTCTCAAAGACCTTAAGATTAACGAATTCGAGCAGCGCCGCTGACGCTAGCAGCGCCTGCCCATGGACCCAGTCTCCAGCGGCGTCGACGCACAATCAGTGCGAGAATAGAAGTTGGACGGCTTTTTCTTCCCCATGACCGAACCAACCACCATCGCCGTAGCCATGTCCGGAGGAGTCGACTCCTCAGCCGTAGCGGCCATGCTCGCCCACTCAGGCGACGGCTCCGCCGATTCGCGAAATATAGTAGTCGGCCTCACCCTCCAGCTCTGGGACCAGACCCGCCTCGCCGGCAAGCACGGCATTCCCGACGCCCCCAAGGCCGGCCGCTGCTGCTCACTCGATGATGTTTACGACGCCCGCCGAGTAGCCGAGCATCTTGGCATTCCCTACTACGTAGTCAACCAGCAGGAGCGCTTCGAGAAGGACGTAGTCCGTCCCTTCGTAGACGAGTATCTCCACGGCCGCACGCCGATTCCCTGCTCGCTCTGCAACAACCATCTCAAGTTCGACGCCCTCATCCAGACCGCCCGCTCCATCGGCGCTGATCGCGTCGCCACAGGCCACTACGCCGTCAATGAGTACGATCCCACCCGCCAGCGCTGGATCCTCAAACGACCGGCGGATTTGGCCAAAGACCAGACCTACTTCCTCTTCGGCCTCACCCAGGAGCAGCTTTCCCGCACTCTCTTCCCGCTTGGCAAGCTCACCAAGCCCGAAGTCCGCGAAGTAGCACGGCAGCGCGGTCTTGCGCTAGCCGAAAAGCCCGACTCCCAGGAGATCTGCTTCATCCCCGGTGGCGACTACAAGCGGTTCCTCAACGCCTATCTCGAAGAACAAGGCGAGCAGATTCCCGCGACCGCCGGCGAACTCGTAGCCTCCAATGGCGAAGTCATCGGCCACCACGAAGGCATCTCCAACTTCACCGTAGGCCAGCGCAAGGGCCTGGGCGTCAGCTCGCCCACGCCGCTTTATGTGCTGAACATCCATCCCGACAGCCACCGCGTCACCGTAGGCGCTGACGCCGAGTTAGCCACCCGTACCCTCCGCGCAAACCGCCTGAACTGGATCAGCATTCCAACTCTAACGGCCCCCATGCGCGTAAAAATCAAGATCCGCCATCGCCACGACCCCGCCTGGGCAACCCTGGAGCCATCCAGCGCGACACCCGATGAAGTCGTAGCCACATTCGACGAGCCCCAGCGCGCCGTAACCCCCGGCCAGTCCGCCGTCTTCTACGATGGCGACGAAGTAGTAGGCGGCGGTTGGATCCGCTAGGTTCTCCGCCTCAAAACCACCGTGCCCCATTCTTGCGAGTTTTTCCCGTCGCAAGGGTGGGAAACCTCCGTCCCCCAATAGCATCCCAATCGCGTTATACTGTCCCGGCACCCAATTCAGGGAGAATGCTCGATGCCCAAGAAAACGTTTGCTCAGCTTGCCGCTCTCGCCGTTTCCACCATTGCCGCCGTGACCTTAGCCCAAGCCCCGCCAGCAAAGCTGACCATTCACGCCGCTCATCCAGTCTCCAAAGTAAGCCCCACCCTCTACGGCCTAATGACCGAGGAGATCAACTTCTCCTACGACGGCGGCCTCTACGCGGAGATGGTCCGCAATCGCACCTTCAACGGCGACTGGTCCGGCATTCTGCACTGGTACCTTCTCGAAGACGGCAATTCCCAGGCGACAATATCCCCCGACAAGCAAACCGGCCCCAGCGAAGCTTTGAAATCCAGCCTCCGCATCGACATCAAGCAGGCCGACGAGCACAGCCCGGCCGGCGTCCTGAACGAAGGCTGGTGGGGCATGCCTTTGCGTCCCAACACCACCTACAAAGGCTCCTTCTACGCCAAGGCAGCCAGCAGCGACCTCGGCGCGGTAACCGTCAGTCTCATCAACAACCAGAGCGGCAAAGCCGTCGCCACCGCCCAGGTCTCCGGAATCGGAACCGAGTGGGGCCAGCACACCTTCGCCCTCACCACCGGCGCGATTGAGCCCTCGGCTACCAACCACCTCGAAATCACAGTTGCTCATCCCGGCACCCTCTGGCTCAACCTGGTCTCCCTCTTCCCACCGACCTATCACGACCGCACAAACGGCAACCGCATCGACCTGATGGAGAAGATGGCCGCCATGCATCCGGCGTTTCTACGCTTCCCCGGCGGTAATTATCTTGAAGGCGACCACATCCCCGAGCGCTACGAATGGAAGAAGACCATCGGCCCTCTGGTAGACCGTCCCACTCACCCAAGCCCGTGGCATTACCACTCGTCCGACGGACTCGGTTTCCTCGAGTTTCTGGAATGGTGCGAAGACTTGAAGATGCAGCCAGTGCTGGCCGTTTACGCTGGCTATTCAATGGCCCAGGAGCACGTGAACCCCGGCGCCGACCTCGACCCATATATCCAAGACGCCCTCGATGAATTGGAATATGTAACCGGCAGCTCCGACACAAAATGGGGCGCCGTCCGCGTGAAAAACGGACATCCCGAGCCCTTCAAGCTGACCTACGTTGAAATCGGCAATGAAGACTGGTTCGACCGGTCGCAGAGTTATGACGGCCGCTACACCCAGTTCTATAAGGCCATCAAAGCGAAGTACCCTGACCTCCAATTGATCGCCACAGCACCCGTCAAGTCCGTAAAGCCTGACGTGATCGACGAGCACTACTACGTACGCGCCGCACAAAACTTTCGCGACGCCGCCCACTACGACCCGCCCACTTCCGATTCAGCTCCGCGCTGGGATTCGGGCCACTACGACAAGGCCGACCGCAGCGGTCCCAAGGTCTTCGTCGGCGAATGGGCCACGCGTGAGGGCATGCCCACTCCAAACTTCGGCGCTGCTCTCGGCGATGCAGCCTGGATGACCGGCCTCGAGCGCAACAGCGACATTGTCATCATGGCGTCCTACGCGCCGCTGCTGGTCAATGTGAACCCCGGTGGCATGCAATGGGAGACGGACCTCATCGGCTATGACGCCATGCGCAGCTACGGCTCGCCCAGCTATTACGCGCAGGTGATGTTCGCGAAATACCTCGGCGATCAGACGCTCGGCTCCAAGCTCGAAGGAGCAGGACCCAAGCTGTTCTACTCCATTACCCGCGACTCGGCGAAGAAGCGGCTCTATCTGAAGTTGGTGAATGCTTCAACCACGCCGCAGCCGGTAGACATCGATTTCGACGGCGCGAAACTTGCCGCAACAGGCATGCTCATCACCCTGAGCGCGCACAGCACGCAATCCACAAACACGATCGAGAAGCCAACGGACATCGTGCCCGTAGAGACCGCTCTGCACGAAGTCAGCAGCCACCTGCATCACACCGTGCCGGGCCTGTCGATTCAGGTGGTTCAAGTGGACGAGCAGTAGGAGATTTTCCAACGGCTGCTGCGTCGCTTCAAGCCAATTCCCCATCACCGTGGGATCAATTTAGATTTTCATGTGCGTAACTTCAGACTAGAATAAAGGTTGGACACGATGAACCTCGAATTGCAAATACCGGATGATATTGCGCGTATTCTCTCATCCGAATACGCCGATTTGCCGCGTGCTGTCGTTGAGGCTATAGCACTCGAGGGGTACCGCTCGAATCGTTTTTCCGACGGGCAATTACGGCACATGCTGGGTTTTTCCTCCCGGATCCAGGTCCACGCCTTTTTAAAGGAGCGCGGAATTCACTTGTATTACTCACTCGCGGATCTTGACCAGGACCGCGAGACCTCACGGAACTTTGAAGCGAATGGAAACGTCGGAAATCCGCACGCAGCGTGATCGTCGTTGCGGACATCTCGCCGATCAATTACCTGGTTCTGATTGGACCCATTGATGTGCTGCCGCACTTCTACGGCAAAATCCTGCTCCCATCTTCCGTTTGGGAGGAGTTGCAGGGCGCGCATACACCGGATGTAGTGCGAGTCTGGCTAACCAATTGCCCGCCGTGGCTGGAAGTGCGCTCCCTTGCCGGTTCTCCTGATCCTTCACTAAATTTCCTCGACAAAGGGGAGCGTGACGCGATCTCACTGGCCGAAGAACTCCATGCGGACCGGCTGATCGCGGATGAAACGCTCGCCCGGGCCGAGGCGACTCGCCGGAAACTATCGGTCATCGGGACGCTTGGGGTCTTGCGCAATGCAGCACGAGCCTCGCTGCTTAGCTTGCCAGAGTCCCTCTCCAGGCTGCAGGAAACTAGTTTCTACGTGGCGCCGGAACTGATCAAGTCGCTTCTGGATGAGGATGCGGAACGGATTAATTCAGGCAAACCATAAAAGCTATTGCCGCATAGCCCAAGCCAGCCCGTCAGGACTGGCTATGGGAATCTTCCCCACCAGTTCCAGCGTCTTCAGATCGATGACCGCCACGAAATTATCCCGCCCGCAAGCCACATAAGCGCGTGCACCATCCGGTTGCATCTGAATGCCCCCCGACCCATGAACAGCGTCCAGTCGCTTCACTTCCTTGTGCGTAGCTGCGTCCAGAATCACCAGAGCCGACCCCGGCGTAAGCAGCACAAGTTTTCCATCCGGAGTAAACTTCAAGCGATTGGCACCCGGCACATTCACCTGCAAGGTTGCTGTCACTTTCTTTTGCGCAATGTCGATCACCGAGACGGTGCCGTCCTGTGCGTTCGCAACCCACGCCTCTTTGCCGTCGGGGGAAACATCAAACCCCTCCGACCCGCGGCCTACAGGAATAACCGTTAGCTTCCAGTCCCCGCCCGGCGGCGTTGGCGGGGGGCCCATTGCCATTCCAGGCTGCATTCCAGGAGGCGGCCCTCCCTGCCCCGGCCCCATTCCCGGCGGCGGTCCCCCGGCGCGGCCTTCCGTTTTTTCCAGGATCGTCACCGTTGCGGCGTTCACATTCGTCGTCACAATCCGCTTGCCGTCCGCAAACACATAGAGCATGTGTGTCCGATCCTGCCCCGTTCCCATCATCCAGTCGACCTTGCCGCTCGCCGGGTCATAGCTGCCGATCACCTTTGCAGCCTCGGCAGTAAACCAGACTTTTCCCAGCTTGAAATCCAGCCCATGCGGTCCGCGCAATGCGCCGAGGTCGATGGTCGGCTGCCTTGTTTGTCCCACAAGGTCGATCGGCGTCAGTGTGTGGAACGCACCGAATCCATAGTTCGAAACGTAAGCCGTTTTTCCATCCGTCGACGCAATCACCTCATGCGGATCATCCCCAACCGGTGCTGTCGCCACGATGTGAAGATCCACCGGATCGATGATGGCCAGCGTGTGATCCTGTTTCGAAAGAGCAAGCAGCGCGGCCTTGGGAGTTGTCTGCTCCACGGCCACGCAGGCAGACAAGGCCAGCGACAGAGCCACTCCAAACAGAATCCAATTCTTGGATGGAAGACTTCGCATGAGCATGATTTTAAGACAAAGGCGCAACGTCTTTAGACGAAATTCAATATGCTCAAACGAACATATCCTTGTCATCGGGAACGCTGGGCTCATGGAATTTGGGATCGGATGAATTGAACTTGGCAGGGGCGTTAAACTTGGAACTGGACCCACTCAGCGATTCGACAACCGCCTTGAAGCTCGCCAGCACACCGGAAATCTGCCTCACCGGCTTGCTGATCTTCTCGGTCACAAACGCCGTCGCCTTGTCTACGGCATCCAGCGTGCCCGTAACCAGGATGTCGATACGGCCCGCCTGTTTGCGAACGCGCCCCAGAACCTCGTCAACAGTAGCTTCCACGTTTGCGGCTTGTGCACGTAAATTGCGCGTCAATTCAGCGGCATCAGTCACAGTCGCTTCAACCTTGGGAGCCACCCGGACAAAAAATTCCCGAGTTGTATCCAGCAGTTCCCTGCCGTCCTTCACGACGGGCATCACCGAGGAACGCAGGCCCTCGATTTCGTCCTGCATCTTTTTCGTAGCCTTGGTAACACCAAAGAAAATTGCCAGCAGGATAGCCGACTGCATCAACAGAGCCAACGCGCCCAAAGCTATGCAAGCCAGCTCAATATTTTCATGGTTCATATTCTGGCCTCGGAATGACCTTGCACAGCTCTGCCGTGCTCATTCAACAAATTGTTCAACGCACCGTCGGCCAAAAGGAAACGTTCTGCTCCGGAACCTGCACACCAGCTTAACTCAGCTGCGCGCCCGGCCCCGGAGCGAATGATTCAATTCAGGAGGGTCCGCTCCGGAATCCTTTCCGGAGAGTAGTTGCACCTACAGTCCGCCCTAGAGTTCAGTTGGATCGACTGTGGTCGTACGATAGGCATTGCGTCCCGCTTCAACAGCAGCGCTCACGCGTGTGCTCTGGTCGTTCACCAGGGTCTTGCCGCGCTCGACAAATTCCTCCCACTGCGCGCGACCGCGATCCACAACCTCACGGCTGCGATCGACATACTCGGCCACCTGGTCCTTGCTCTTGTCCACCAGTGTGCTGACCGTTTCCTTACTCTTGTCGACCAGGGTGCTCAAGTGCTCCTTGCCCTTGTCGACCAGCGCGCCAGCCTGCTCGGCAGCTTGTTTGCTCTTGACGCGCACATATTCCGTGCCCTCGCGAGCGCTGTTGGCAATGTCCTCGCGGGTTTCACGGCCGCTCTTGGGGGCGTACAGAATTCCAACGACCGCACCCACGCCCAGCCCCGCGAGAAACCATCCTAGGTGATGAATCCTGTGATCTTGATCTTCTGCCATGATGAAAACTCTCCTTTCGCCCAGCGTAAAGATTGCCCTGAGCGTAGCAAATTCTCCGGTTGGCGGCAAATGGAAATCCATTGCCCCCCGGCCTTGAAGGGAGACGCACGCTCAGCATGAAGAAAAGTTGAGCGTCTTCCCAACGCATTGGACGCATATTCCGCGATTGAAGTTGTAACCTGACCCATGAAGCAGCGGTATCCTGCTCCTGTTGAAGACAATACAACAAAGATGCGGTGTCCAGTGAACTCCATTGCTCACCATCGTTCAGAGGAATCTCGTCGAATACGCAATTTCGCTCAAATGCGGCTCTGCAAACCCCAAAAAGGCAGCAGCGCGGACCCAAAGGCCCGCGCTGCGGTTGATAGAGTGAAGTGGCCTGTTTAGAACTCGGCTCGCAGAGCAATCTGCGCAGTGCGGGCGCTGCCGAAGTCGTTAGGGTTGGTGTTGCCCGAGCCTTCGACACCACTAATCAGTCCGAAGCTACTGGAGCTGAGATTCAGGTTGGGATCGCCAAGATTGGTGTGATTGAGGATGTTGGTGAACGTGCCTTCCGCCTTGATCTTGAAACGTTCCGTGATCGCGAAAGTCTTGCTCAGCCCAGAAGACAGGTTAAAGAAGCCTGGCCCTTCCACCGAACCCACCGGGGCATTACCAAAGCGCCCAATCGGCAGCGGGCTTGCACTCAGCGCCGCGCCGGTTGCAGGGTTGAATCCAGCACCCGTTCCGCAGGGGTTGCCAAGTGTCCATGTGGGATCGCCAGGGCAGGTAAACGCGCCCCCGTTTGTCCAGTTGAAGCGATTCTGCCCCTGCGGCCTCACGCTCTGACCGGGAACCCAGTCCGCGTGCTGACTGCGGTGGCCGCCGTCAAAGCTGCCGGTTCCGTTGCCGAATTCGCCGTTCATGCCCGACCCTGTGCCGGAAGGATCCCCTTGGCCGCTGGGGAAGTAAGGCGTCAGGTATGGGCCGGTCTGTACGGTAAGGATCGACGACAAGCGCCATCCGCCCACTACAAGGTCCGCTACACGAGGCATGTCGCCGCCAATCATCTTTCCCCGCCCGACTGGCAGGTCGTAGAGGACCGATGTATTCCAGCGCAACCGGCGTGTTCCGCCGACGTTGCCGAAGTCCGCGTGCCTGTCCAGAACCGAGGTTGAGCGAGCGCCTCCGCCCTCACCCGCAAATCCCGTGTTGTTCGGCCCCTGGTTGTCGGCCAGATTCTTTGCCCAGGTAAAGCTCGATTGATACTCGAGCCCCTGTTGCAAGCGGTGGCTGGCTTCCCCCTGCGCTGAGTGGTAGCTATTGTTGGCGCCCGTAGCGCGCGTGTTGATCCGCCCCCAGTTGGGGAAAAGCCGGTTGCAGATGCAGTTGTTGAACGCCGGCACCGTGCTCGAGAACGGCAGCGTATTCTCATCCGGCGCCCAGACCAGTTGATGCGTCTCGGAGCCGATGTAGGATATGCGTGCCGCGTATCCCGATCCAAGATCGTGGTCCACGCTCAAAGACCATTGCTCCGTATAGGGGTCCTTCCAGTTGATGCTGTTGGCTGTGCCGAAGTAGTCGGTGCCATAAGCCGTCGTCGATCCCGCGCTTCCTGATCCCGCATAGACTGCCGGCCACTGATAACCGATCGCATGGGTGGTGGGGTTATAGGTGTTGGAAAATTGCTGCGTATAGGCCTGCACCGTGCCTGTGAGCGAGTAGAAGCTGGAACCCAGCATGTTGATGTTGTAGAGGCCGACGCCGCCACGAATTGCCCACTTGTCATCGGCGGTCGGACGATACGCAAATCCAAACCGCGGCATGAAACGCTTCTTTGGATACTGCTTCAGGCCTGAAGGAAATCCGGAAGCCTGATTACCCCCTACCTGCATGCACGGTGCGCCGTTGACGCTCGATGAGTTAGTCGCGGTTACGCCGTCCGGATCGCATGCATTGGCGCTCGCCAGGAAGCTTTGCGCCAGCAGCGACTGCTTGCCCGTCGGGTAAATCACTCGGCCCGCGAGAGACACCGTGGGGTCGAAGTTGCCAATGTCGCCGCCCTTGTCGTAGTAGCCGGGGTGTAATTCATAGCGCAGACCGTAAGAGAGCGTCAACCGCGGATTGACCCGCCATTCGTCCTGCCCATAGAAGTGGTAGTGCTGTGAAACGCCATCATTATCCTGCGAGACAACGTCATAGAATGTCTGGTTCGGAATGCCCAGCAGGAAGTCGGCAAAGTCTACACCCGTAAACATGCCGGTGCTGCCGCTGGTATTGAACTGGTAAGTTCCGTAGTTATCCGAGCCATTGAAGCCGAGCGGCGTAACCGCCTCAAGCGTTTGAATGTCGCCGCCGATCTTGATCGTATGCCTGCCCTTGGTCCAGATCACCACATCGCTGTAGTCGTAGGTGTCGGACTTGGTCAGTTCCGTCAGGCGGTCCGCATCCAGGCTCTGAATGTTGTTGAAGTCCATCTCCGGAATGCCGTTGTAGAACAGGTTCTGCAACCCCTGCCAACCCTGCTGAACTGTCCACGCATTGCCGTTGAAGCTATCCGTCGATCCGTTCGTCACACGCGTAAACCCGAAGCCGCCTTCATTAATCAGATTGGGCTTGATGCTCCAGTTTGTATCCACCTTCAAGACTCTGTTCTGGTTCGTGTCCGTCTGCGAAGGAACATTCAGAACCTCCGGCGCATTGGTGGGGAAGTTCTTCCAGGTGAACTTGCCCCAGATCAGAAATTTCTGATTGGCGCCGAAATACTGGTCGCCGCGCACATCGAACTGGTCGGAGTGCCGGCTCGCGTCCACGTTTTCCTGCCAGTTGTGTACGCCGTTGTCCGTGTACGCAGTGGGATCGCCAACGTTGGGGCCGCTTGCCGGGTAGAACTGTTTGAGTGTGTTCAGGGCAATCTGGCTGATTGCTCCGGAAGGAAGTACTTTGCCATAGCTGGTGCCTGTGTATGGATCGGTCAGGCCGGTAAAGCTGTTGCCTCCTTTCCCGTCCGGTTCAACGTATGTCGAAAAGTCGCCCTGCATCATTCCTGTGCTGGGAACAGTCTCCAATAGGGTCTCCTGGTTGGGGAAGCGCCAGCCCTCATAAGTACCAAAGAAGAAGCTCTTGTTGTGGCCGTCATAAACATGAGGAATCACGACCGCACCGCCAATGCTGCCGCCGAAGGTCGCGCCATGTGCAAGCGGCTTGGTAGTTATAGTGGGTAAGCTGTAGGGAATCGCGTTCCATTTGTTGTCCTGGTAATACCAGAAACCTGATCCGTGAACCTTATTGGAACCGCCCTTTGTCGTAACTACAATCTGACCTGGATCGCCAAACTCCGCATTCGCCAGCACACCGTCGGCCCGAATTTCCGAGATCGACTCAGTCGATGGAAACGCGTCGTTGATGTACGTGCCGCCAGTTGAGCTCTTTACCGTTATCCCGTCCACAGTCACGTCGACCTGGTACGGCAGTGCCCCTTGCAATGAAACACCGGAACTGTCGCCATCCGCCTGCACGCCAGGTATCGCGCTAAAAATATTGGCCGCGCTCGTGCCATTGAAGCTGGCGCGTGTGTTTACCGGTAGACTGTTTGCGTCATCCGACGTGAAGGTGCCGCTGATTGTCGGCGAGTCAGTTTCGATCGCGCTCACCATATCGCCGGTTACGTGAACCTCCTGTTGCACGGCGCCGATCGTCAGCTTCGCATCCAGTCGCAAGTCCTGGCGAACCTCCAGCGTGACCCCGGTAACCGCCCACTTCTCAAAGCTCGGAGCTGAAACTTCCACCGAATAGTGACCGGCCTTCACGTCCTGAAAATGAAAATCGCCAACACCGTTCGAAGTAGTAGTGCGGATCGCGCCTTCGTCGGTGTTAGTCAGCGTTACCGTCGCACCGGGCACAACCGCGCCCGCCGTGTCCTTTACCGAACCGATGATGGAGCCCTGCGTAGATTGCGCGCGGACCTGGGAAACGGTCAGCACAAGCAGCAGAGCCATTAGAATCGCAGCCCGCCGCATAGTGTGTTGCCGACATATTTCAATCAATTTTTGCATGGATCACTGTCTCCTGAAGTATTGCTGGATGAGTAGCATTCTTTGCCTTCCCTGAATTGGAACGGATTCGAAGGGCTTGATCTCTCGAAGTGATTGACCACCCGAAGCGTTGGCAAAATTATCAGCGGGGAAGAACGAAAGGGACGAAATGCAGCCGGACGCCTACGACATGGGAAACCTTATTTCCTGCCTTTGGACGCGATAACAGCCACTCAATTCCGGTTGAAAATGGGTAGGCACGGGCCATCGATCCGACTCCTTATCAGGCTCATTCTTTGAGCTTTTCTACTGATTAAGGCTACTTGCATCGTGTTAAGAACCGAGTTGTGGTTTGTTACAGTCAGTTGAAAAATCTCGTCGACGACCGAAGCAGTCAGACGAGAAAAGGGGAAGAGACTGCAATTCACTCCATTATGAATGCATTTCGAATATCCGCGGCAAAATAAATTTCTTGACGCCCACTGGCCACAATCGTAGTCGGCAGCGCCGTCCCTCAATCATCATCCTTAGGCTTCCGCAACTTCGTACCAGACTTCTCAATCTCCTTGCGAATCTCATCCGCATCATCCACATCGTGCAGCGCCGCAGCCTCTTCTTTCGTCTTCGGCTTGGCAAACCGCGCCTTGGCAGCCTCGAAAACCCGCGCATCCGACGCCTGGATTGCATAAGGCTCCAGATGCGGCGCACAATCGAAGATGCCCGAAATCTCCCCCGCCAGCGCATCCTCCAGATTCATCGGCCCCAGCTCCAGCAATTCGTCGATCGTTCGCGTAATCGAGCCCATGCTAGTGTGCTCGTGGCTCACCGCCCCCGGCTTGACCCACGGGCTCGCCACCAGCAGAATGCTGCGATGCGCATCCACATGATCCACGCCGCCCTGCGCGTCATCCTCGGTAACAAACAACGCGGAGTCCTTCCAAATCGAAGTCTTCGAAAGAAAGGCGACAATCCGGCCCAGCGCCAGGTCATTATCCGCGACAAACGACGCGCGGTACGGATAACCATCCGCCGGCCGCGGGTCCGCCGTATGATCGTCAGGAAGCCGAATCACAATCAGTCCCGGAACCTTGCCGGCGGCCAGTTTCAACTTGAAATCGCGTTCGAACTCCGAGGCCCGAAACTGGTCCGGAATCCCCAGGTTGAATGTCGGATAGCGCCGGTCACTGAACTCGAACACCGGCTCTGGCAATGGCGAGTTGAGAAACAGCCGCTGCCCCTCCGGCTCCGCTCCCTCCATCTCCGAGTTGCCCTCCAGTTCCAAACCCTCCCCGTAATTTAGCAACCCTCTTCCGCCCGCCGCAACGTGTTCCCAAAGCGATCCAAACTGCGGCTCATCCTCCGGCATCGGTGCATCGGCCCCGCCAAACAAGGCTCTGCGCCCCGGTTGCGCAGCCCCTGCAAAATCCTTCCGACGCCCCCCATACCCCGAAGACCATGCCGTGTTGAAAAACGGCGTAGGATTGATCCCCATCACCCAGCGATGCCCGTCCGCTGAAACATCGCTATCAACATAAAAGTTGTCGCTCATCGCAAACCGCCCCACCAGCGCATGCAAATTCGGAGTCACATGCAGGTGTGTAGCAGACTTACGCTCTTCGGCCCAGCCGTCCAGCCCATAGCGTGCCAGCGAAGCATCGCCATTGGCCTCCGCCACATCTCCCAGCACTTCGTCGTACGTTCTGTTTTCCCGGATCACCAGGAAGCAATGCTTGATTCGCGGCAACTCCGGGTGGTTCGCAATAGCCGCAGTATTGGCCGCAATCACCGTCTTCGTCAGCTCCGCCGCGCTCGGCAGACTTCCAAGCGGGATAGCGCTCAAGCCGCCAAACTCCAGCGACCCGACATACGTAGGCGTCTTGGGATCGTGCATCTTCCCTGCATTCGCCCCTGCTCCCTTGCCCTTTGTATTCACGACATAAAGCGTTTGCCCATCAGGCGACAAAGCCACATCAGAAGGATTCCACCCGACCGGAATGTGTTCGATCAATTCATTCGTGTGCTCATCGATGACGGCCACCGCATTAATCCCCGACTCCGCCACATAGATTCGCCCATTGCGCACCGCGAGCCCACTTGGCATGACTCCGCGCAAAGGGTGGCCGTCAAAGGCTCGAAACCGATCTCCGGTGAAAGGTGAAAGCGCAGTCGAGCCGAGGAATTTCCTGCCGTCGACGCTAATCCGGGCCACTTCGTCTTGATGCGCCAGCGAGACGTATACCGCATCGCCCGTCGAAACCACTCCTGTCGGAGCAGCCCCGCCCACAGTTCCGTCCCGATTCTCGGTAATCTTCCAGCCAAGGCGGAGTTCGGCCGTCAGGTACGGGTTCTCCCGATCATGAACGTTGTAAGTCCACAGTGAACTGCCGCGTTTGGAGTTCTCGTCTCCCAGGCCAGGAATCTGCTTCCCCTCCACCACCGCACCCTCCCGCGCCGCCTTGGACGGGTATCCGAACGGCGGAAAATGCAGCCCCGTCCCCAACTTATCTTTCTCGCTCGCGCCAGGAATCGTCGTGTACTCAAACAACCCTGTATTGGTGACATATAACCGCGCACCATCCGGCGAAAGCGCCAATCCAAACGGATAGCTCCCCGTAGCAATCTCCGAAATCCGTTTGAGATTCGCCGCGTCCAGAATCACAATCCGCCAGTTCCCCTGATCGAGCGCATAAAGCGTCTTCCCGTCCGCGGAAACAGTCAGCGTGGCCGCAAAGCTTCCGCTCACGTCCTCACTGCCACCATTCCCTGCAACGACCCCATCCAGCGAAACCTCGCCCACAGTCTTCCAGTCGCTCGACCGATAGGCGCGAATCTTGCCCGAGTCACCAGTAGCCACATAGAGCAATTTCCCATCAGGCGAATAAGCCAGCCCCGCATGAACCTCCATTGAAGAATCGTTGTTCTCACCAGCCGGCATGCGCCGCACAGTGGGCTTATCTCCTGCCGGACCGCCAACAACATTCAGAGCGAACGGAAAGCCGATCGAAGGCACGGCAATCTCCGCGCCATCCGACCGCACCGCGAGAGCAAACGGATAAGGCGCCAGCGCAATCCAGTTCCCTGTCGGATGAATCTCACGCCCGTTCGGCAACACCGCTATCACGCCGAACTGCGACCTCGCCGCCCCAACCAGGGCGATCCACACCGCACAGAGAAGAAAAAAGCTCCTCGGCTTTCGAAAATTCATTCGTCAAGTATGAACGATAGAGATGAATGACTCGTTTCAACGCCCATTTCCGGACGAAGATACGACAAGCGTTCTCCTTCACCCGGTTCCCCGGATGAGGACACGATGAGCATCTTGCTTCACCCGGTTCCCCCGGACAAGGACGCTATAAGCATCTTGCTTCACCCGGTTCCCCCGGACAAGGACACAATAAGCATCTTGCTTCACCCGGTTCCCCCGGAGGGGGATTGTGATAATAGCCCCGGATGAAATCCGGGGAAGGCGACCCCAACGAAACCCCTCAGCCCCGTAGGGGCGGAACGACTCACTGAGCCAACGGCAACGCATCGCACATCGACAAAGCCAGCAGCGGATAAACCGTCCCGCTATAGCTGATGAATTGCCAGCCATCGCGATTCAGAGAACGCGTCCACCATCGTCCCGAAGCCCGCTGATTGCTCAACAGCCATGCGACGCCGCGCTTAATCCGTGGATCGCTCGCCGGAACCCCAACCTTGCGCAGCGCGATGATCGCCAACCCCGTCATGTGCCCATCGCTAGGCGGATTGTCAAGCTCTAGTTCCGCCCTCAGCTTCTCCGCACGATTACCCTTCCCCCACTCCTCAGGATGCGCAAAGGTCCGAATCGACCACCCTCCATCGGCCTTCTGATGAGCGAAGATCATCTCCGCCAGTTGCCGCTGTCTTCCCGCGTCGATCAGCCCTGGCAGCTCCGTCGACGCCCACAGCAAATCAGTCCGGTCATAGTCGCCCTGTGTGTCCTTTTCGGCACGTAGATAGTTTTCCAGCAATTCGATCTTCGCCTCTACCGGCTTACCACCCTGTTGCGCCAACCAACCAGGCGCGTTGGCCACTGCACGCGCCGCCACCGTCGCCAACTGGTATCGCTTCGACTCCAGCGGCGGATTGTTATCATCGCTGATCGTCCAATCCCCATCCGCCCGCTGCAACTTGAATATCATGTCCAGAGCTTCAGCCGTCTCCGGCGACAAATGATGCGTCACGTGCGCATCCCAGATCGCCAGCCCCGCCGCTACATACACCGCCTGCGTCGAATCCAGTTCTGGCCGCAGATCGGCCGGATCCTCAGCCAGCTCCGCCTGCAATGTCGATAGAAAAAACGCGCGCAGTTCTTTCTGCGGAGGCCCCAGTTGCTCCGTCATCAACGGCCGCACCACCATGTACGACCCATTTGTATGGCAGGCCACGCAGTGCCAATCCGCAGTCCAAGCCGCCGCTCCTTGCTCCATGTAGTCGACCGCCAGCCTCGGCGAAAAGCGAATCCTCGCCTCCTGCGGCGACGGCCGAAGATACGTCACATTCTTCATGTGGTACTGGTACTGAAACGGCGTCGACCACGCCGCATCTCCGCTCGCCCGCCGCAATTCGAGAGGCACCCGCTCCCCATTCCAAGTCCATGTCCCGGAGATCGACTTCCCATCCGCCCCAATCGTCCCCTCAAACGCCCCCTTGCCGTCATTTACCTTGAACTGAACGCTGGAACCATGAACAGCAAAGGAGTCCACTTTCGCCGGATCATGAAGAAATTCAATGAAGCAGCCCAAAGCCGCCCAAGCGCCGTCATCTCCCTTCCCAACCTGCAGCACAATCCTCCGCGGCTCCGAACCCGCATGAAAAGTTCCTTGCCAGTGAGTAGCAAAATCTTGCGCATGCAAAGTCCCCGTCAACACCAAAAACACACCAAGTTGGAGCAAAGATCGTCTCATAAGCAATTTTTCTCCGTTTAGAGATAAAGCTGCGAGCGACTTTCCTCAATGCTCCCCTTCGGAGCAGATGATTCGATCGCAGGGATAGCGAACATCTTCACACAATCGATTGCGCAAAGGCAATGAGCAGCCCCTCTGAAACTGAAGAGCTGGAAGTATGCAGGCTTCAGCTCGTACATGGATTAACCAAATTAGCCCTTGCTTCGTCCCCCGACGCACGCTTGAAAGAGCCACCATTCACATTCGATTTTTCTAAGAAAATTTTCCGTCTCAATTCGCAGTGCAATACCCCTTCCCGACGCACAATTCAAAAGTAAGGGTCAAACAGCCTTGGCCAGAGATGCCGTCATGGTCAACAACCCACCTTGGTCTATCGTCCCGCACCCTCAAGTTCACTAGTCAGAAGCCTGCTCTACCGCGAACCCGTTGGAGAATCAATCCCCAAAACCATGTTTTATTCTATATCATTGAAAACAAGCATATTACGTCAAAATTCCTGTCAAATTGTTAAGGAGCTGCATATTCCCTGCTCGAAGCGATTTTCAAAACAAAGGAGTTTCACCCCCCACTCTTTGCCGCTCAACACATGATTTCGGCGCACCGGACCGGATCTGCATAGCCTGTCCTCGCAACGGCATTCCAATTCTCAATCCAACGGTTTGCAGGGTGGAAGTGTCCGAGGCGGGTGTTCGCCGGCATGAGTAAGCGAGTGGCTGTTGAATTTGGCGGAAAATAGACGTATGATAGCTGTGCAGACGAGTTTGTCCGTCCTGGTTGCCGTGACTGTGCCGGCTGGCGGAGAGATGAGTGGGCTCACAGCCCACTTTTTATTTGGGGCAAAAGGCGCTCCAATCCAAAGGCACAACCCGGGGCGAACACCTCGGCAGAAAGACCGCTAGTAAGGCGGCATGGCAGAAATGGCAGTCAAGTTGGACGAAATTCGCGCAGCGGCACAGAGAGTAGCCGCCTCCCATGGGCTGGACGTGGTGGACCTTGAGTTCCTGGGCCCTGCGAAGGAGCGGGTGCTCCGCATTTATCTGGAGAAAGACGCTGAAGGACGGGCGAAGCTCAAGGCATTGATTGCGGCGGGTGTTGGGGATCTGGAGTTGCCGGAGAGCCTGATTGAGGGGACTCTGAGCGTTGACCAGCTCTCCGGCATCACACATGAAGATTGCGCTGAATTCAGCCGTGACTTTGGCGTGTTGCTGGATGTGGAAGACCTGATTCCGGGCGACGAGTATGTGCTCGAAGCAAGCTCGCCGGGGTTGGACAGGAAGTTGAGCAAGCGGGACGATTTTGCCCGGTTTTCGGGGAGCCTGGTGAAGATTCAGACGTTTGAGCCTATCCGGAATAACCGGCATTGGCAGGGGCGTTTGGCGGCTGGGGATTCAGACATTTTGACGCTGGATTTGAATGCGGTGAAGCAGAATAGCAAGACTCGGAAGACAGGCGTTAATACTGTTGAGATTGCGCTGACGAATATTGAGAAGGCTCAGTTGGTGCCAGAGATTTGATTGGATTGTGAACGAAGAGCAACCGCAGGTCCTTCGACTTCGCTCAGGATGACAGAGTTTTGGTTGGATGACAGGCTGTTTTGATGGACAGGTTTTTGGGAAAGAGAGTTTGTAGAGTATGGCCACTAGCGCTTTGTATCAGAGTATCGAGCTCCTCAGCCGCGAGAAAGGGATTGAACCCGAGATCGTGGTTGGAGCTGTGGAAGAGGCCATTGCCCTGGCCACGCGCAAGTTTTACAAGACACAGGAGAACATGCGCGGCGAGCTGAATAAAGAGACCGGCGCCATCACGGCCTATATCTATAAGACCGTCGTGGCCGACGAGGAGCCGATCGAAGATCCCCTGAACCAGATCACGCTCACAGAGGCCAGCGAACTGGCTCCTGGCGTTGAGATTGGCAGCGAGATCCGTATGTATCGCGACACCAGTCCGCTGGGTCGAATTGCCGCGCAGCTTGCCAAGCAGGTGATCTTCCAGAAGGTCCGCGAAGCCGAGCGCGATACCGTTTTCCAGGAATATGCGCACCGCGAGAAGGAAGTGCTGAACGCCACCGTCAAGCGGATTGAGGGTCAGGACATTATTTACGACCTGGGCAAAGCGGAAGCGCGCTGCCCGAAGCGGGAGCAGTCGCGGCTGGAGCAGTTCTCGATTGGAGAGCGCGTACGCGTCGTGCTGCTGAAGGTAGACCGCGCCGCGAAGGGGCCGCAAGTGATTGTTTCGCGCGCCGCTCCGGAGCTGGTTTCGAATTTATTTCAGTCCGAAGTGCCGGAGATTTACGACAACACGGTTGTGATTCGCGCCATTGCGCGTGAAGCCGGCGAGCGGACAAAGATTGCGGTTCAGTCTCGCGACAAAGACGTTGATCCGGTGGGTGCATGCGTGGGGATGAAGGGCATGCGCGTGCAGTCCATCATTCGCGAGCTGCGTGGCGAGAAGATCGACATTATCGAGTATTCGGAAGAGATCACGACGTTTGCCGAGAAGGCGCTGCAACCGGCAAAGGTTAGCCGCGTTTCTATCTCGGATTTGACTGACAAGCAGCTTGAAGTGATTGTGGATGACACGCAGCTATCTCTGGCTATCGGCAAGAAGGGCCAGAATGTGCGCCTGGCCGCGAAGCTGCTGGGATGGAAGATCGACATCAAGAGCGAAGAGGAGAAGCGCCAGGAAGTCGAGCAGCAGATGCAGGCTCTCTCAGGTGGTCCCTCGACGCCGATTGAACAGGTTACCGAACTGGGTGATGGAATCATTCAGAAGCTGGTTGCAGCGGGAATTACGACTGTCGAGGCCCTCGCGGATATGACTCCGGAGCAGCTTGAGGAGATTCCAGGCATTGGCGAAAAGACGCTGGAACGGATCAGCGTGGCAGTTCGGCACTACTTCGGACATTTTGAAGAGGGTGAAGAAGGCCACGAACCCGAGACGGCAGAAGGCGCGGCGATTGATGCCGAGCACGTCGAAGCTGAGGGTGCAGAAGGTGAAGAGACAATTTCCGTTGAGAAAGCCGTGGAAAAAGACGGCGAGGCGGAAATCGAAGATGCGCCTGCTGTTGTGGACGAAGCGGAAGCCGAAGAAGAGAACGCATCGGAAGTTCTGGAAGAGGCTGAAAGCGTTCGCGACGCGGAGAATGAGGACGAGGGTCTGACTGCGGAAGAGGAAGCAGTGGACAGCGTTCCCGAAGCGGGCGACGAGGCTGAACTGGAATTGGACGAGATTGACAATGAAGGCGTGGATAAAGAGGACGGCGCGTAGCATGCGTCGCATCTTTTTAGTCCATTCAGGTGATAATAGAAGTTGGATAACCATCCATTGCCATGAGGTAGCTATGAGCGACTAATGGGCGTGGGCAGCACATTTTGAAAAGAGGCGGATGAGTAAGGTTCGAATCAACGATCTCGCACGCGAGATGGAAGTCAAGAGTCGGCAGATTCTTGATGTATTGGCGGAGCTCGGCCTGGAGAGCGGCAAGACCCATTCCAGTTCGCTGGAGGATTACGAGGCGGAGAAGGTTCGCGCGCAGCTTCGCGGATCGAAGCCCGGCGGCCACTCCGGCGGTGGGGCCTCAAGAGCGCCTCAGGGTATCCAGCCAAAGATCGATCTGTCCCATGTCTCCAAGCCCGGGGACGTGATGAAGGCCATTCTGGCGAACAAGCAAAAGGAAGAGCTGGAAGCGCGTCAAAGCCATGCTCCGGTGCGCACACAGCCGCCAGCAGTAGTCGCTCCGGCTCGCCCCGCGGCACCCGCAGCTACGGTCGCCGCCCAGGCTCCCGCAGTGCCATTCCGTCCGGAACCAAGAAAGATTGTGCCCCAGCCGCGTTCAGCCCCGAACATCGTAGTTGCGCCGCCCGCTCCTCCGGCCATTGCCTCCCGCCCGCCAACTGGTGCGGTTGTCGCGAAGCCACCGGCAGGCGCCGTAGTCGCTACGCGTCCGGTTGTTGTTGTGGCGCCACCTCCTGGCGCAGTGGTAGTTAAACCTCCGGTTTCGACGGCAGCGATTGCGGTTGCTCCGTCTGGCACGCCTGCTACGCCTGGCTTACGTGAAGAGCAGTCTCGCACTGCCGAGAAGCCTCTTGCAACAAGGCCGACCACTACCGTCAAAGCTCCCGCACCACCTGCTCCAGCTGTGAGCGCAGTCACTGCGGCACCCGCGATTCAAGACACCGCCACGCCGGCTCCGAAGGCAGCGACGACACAGCCAACGATTTCAGCACTCGCGGCCGAACCAACAGCCCTTGCCGCTGCACCAGTCTCTGAACCTAAAGAGGCCATAAAGGAACCCCAAGTTTCAGCCCCCACCGATGTTCTCGAACCAGAGTCCGAAGTAGCCGCTCCGCAACGCACCCATGGCCACGTTCATACTGCGTCACCAACGGCTGCATTGCCGGCGCGCCGCATGGTCATGCCCCAGACCGGGCCCCGTCCGGTTTACAAGGCTCCGATTGTAACTCCCGCAGCCGTTGTTCCCGGTACCGGAAATCAGGCTGCCGGCGCAGGGATTCAGCGCGGAAGGCCGATCTTCGATCGCCGGCCTGCAAGCGGCACTGGCGGCGGGCCTGGAAGCGGGCAAGGAGGACCGGGCAGCTATCCTCAGCGCACGCAGAGCGGACCCTCTGGAGCTCCCGGACAGTTCCCTGGTGGACCACGTCCGAAGCATCCTACACGGACTACGCCCGGCGGATATGCTGGACCCGGTGGACCGAGCGGCCCCGGAGGACCGGGAGCACGTCCCGGCTTTGGCGCACGTCCCGGCTTTGGCGGCCCACCACGTCCCGGCTTCGGCGGTCCTCCGCGTCCCGGCGCGGGTGGAGCACCACCTACCGGTGAAGCACCGCGTCCAGCGCGCGCGCCGAACAAGCGCCCCGGCGGCCGTCAACAGCAATATCCGAAGACGAAGGAAGGCCCCATGAAGGGCTTTGTACCGCCGCCACGTTATGGCGGGGTGCAATATGGCGGAGAGCCGCTTCCCATCACGCGGGAAATCACCGTCACTGAGGGCATTAGCGTAAAGGACCTGGCCGAGAAACTCGAAGTCCGCGCCAAGGACCTGATTGCAACGCTGCTGATGACGGGTGTTTTTGTCACTGTCAACCAATCACTCGATGCTGAAATGATCAAGGATGTGTCCGCCAAGTTTGGCGCGGCAGCAACGGTGATCAGCTACGAAGAGGAAATTGCCAACCAAGCTATCGAAGAAGTGCTCGAAGCCGAAAATACCGGCGAGCTGGAAGTGCCGCGTTCACCTGTGGTCACGGTCATGGGCCACGTGGACCACGGCAAAACTTCACTGCTCGACGCTATCCGCGAAACGGATGTGGCAGCCGGTGAGGCTGGCGGCATAACGCAGCATATCGGCGCTTACAAGGTGAAGTTCTCGAAGGAAGGCTCGCCTGCTTCTGGACGCGAGATCGTCTTCCTCGATACTCCAGGTCACGAAGCCTTCACGCGCATGAGAGCACGCGGCGCCAAAGTTACCGACATTGTCGTAATCGTGGTTGCAGCAGACGACGGTGTGATGCCTCAGACGCTTGAGGCGATCGATCACGCAAAGGCTGCCGGCGTGCCGATCATTGTCGCAGTCAACAAGATCGATAAGCCGGAAGCCAATCCAGATCGTGTGAAGAAGCAACTCGCCGATCGCGGACTCATTCCCGAAGAATGGGCGGGCGCCGGTCAGGAAGGCACTGTGTTCGTCGAAGTATCGGCGAAAAAGCGCAAAAACCTCGACCTGCTGCTGGAAATGATCTGCCTGGTCTCTGACCTTCGCGCACCGAAGGCAACACCGGGACGAAAGGCGGTTGGTTCGGTCATCGAAGCCAAGCTTGATCGCGGGCGTGGCGCTGTAGCTACGGTCCTTGTTCAGGACGGAACGCTGCGGCTGAATGACAGCTATATTGTCGGCAACACGTTCGGCAAGGTGCGTGCCATGTTCGACGATCGTGGACGCGCGCTGGAAGAGGCGGGGCCGTCAACTCCGGTTGAAGTCCTGGGGCTCGAGGCGATGCCTGATTCGGGGGATACATTCCTCGTGGTTGCGGATCGCGATAAGGCGAAGGGCATTGCACAATACCGCAAGATGAAGGAACGCGACGCTCAGCTTGCCAAGAGTTCCCGCGTGTCTTTGGAAGGTTTGGCGGAGCAGATTCGTACCGCGGGCGTGAAGGATCTGCCTTTGATCATCAAGGGCGACGTTACCGGTTCGGTCGAAGTGCTGGCCGACTCGCTGGTGCGCATGTCAACCGAAAAGGTGCGCATCAAGGTCATTCACTCCGGCGTCGGTTCGATCACCGAGAGCGATGTGCTGCTTGCTACGGCCTCCAACACCATCATCATCGGCTTTAACGTGCGACCCGAACGCAAGGCCGCGGAACTGGCACAGCAGGAAGGCATCGAAATTCGCCTGCACTCGATCATCTACGAGTTGCAGGATGAGATTCGGCTGGCCATGCTGGGGCTGCTCGATCCAACGTTCAAGGAGAACTACCTTGGCCGTGCGGAAGTGTTGCAGGTATTCCGCATTCCCAAGGTCGGCACCATCGCAGGTTGCCGCGTGCAGGACGGGGCAATTCGCCGCGATTCCGAGATCAAGCTCATGCGCGATGGAACGCAGGTTTTCAAGGGCAAGATCAGTTCGCTCAAGCGCGTGAAAGACGACGTGCGCGAAGTCACCAACGGCATGGAGTGCGGTATTGGTCTGGGCAACTTCAGCGACATCAAGGAAGGCGATTTGATCGAAGCCTTCTCGACGGAGAAGCTGGCCGCCGATCTAGGTGCGCTGACTACGGCAAAGGCATAGCTCACACTTACTAACTCTGAAGCAGATCGGCCCGCTCCTCATTCTGAGGCGGGCCGATTTTGTATTTGCGCAACGGGTCGGCCTGACCTTTCAATGTGCGACAGAGGGAATCAACTTATTTTCTGTCGGTCAGTTATGCTTGCAGTTCGTTTCGCAACCTGAGATACTCATCGCGAATCGCCTGCGCCCCCCAACTCAACGCCCAAGCGAGGAATACAACCTTGAACGCACGCAAAAGCATCGTGCCACGCTTCCGTCCCTTGTGGGGCATTGCATTTTCCGGAACGATCATCGCGCTTTGCGGCTGCGCCCTTTCGCCGCTTGCAACCCGCACTGCTGCCTTCTCGACGGTTGCCACGGCGACGGTAACGCAGACAACCAACGCGTACCAACTCGTTAACCAGACCTATATCGACGCTCAGATTGCGACCCTGGTGGCCACCTACGACAGGACTCCGTTTGATGCTACCAAGATCAAGGACTTCCTTCCGGCGAAAGACGTTGAGGTTCGGACCAAAATATTAGACGGCCTGAAGCAGTACGCTACTTTGCTCGCGGAGGTGAGCGGTGACAAGCCAATCACCGATCTTGAAACCCAGACGAAAGCAGCCGGAGACTCACTGGTCAAGCTGCAACAGGACGACTTCAAGGGTTTCAAAATTGACAGCACTGAGAAGGACCTGGCAGTGACCGCGCTCTCGGCCATAGGCGCCGTGTTGATTGAACACGAACGGTCGCGCGCATTGCCTGGGATTCTGGATAAAGCGAACAAGCCAATTCAGGATATTTGCAAGATACTCGAAGACGATATCGGGACGGTAGGAAAGGCGGGCCTCGCTTCGGAGCTTCATCTTGACTACGATACCCAGATCCTCGACCAGCAGAGATTCATACGGGAGAACGCCTCATCGCTCAGCGTGGATCAGAGGCGTATCGAGATCGAAAAGCTACCCGCGCTTGTGCTGGCCCAGCATAAGTCCGATGAGGCCCTGGCCGCCACTTCAAAGTCGCTGGCAGCGCTGGCATCCGCCCACGCCGCACTCGCTGCAACCAAGACCCAGAAGGATGCGCCCGCGTTCAAGCTCGAGCTCAACGAATTGGTGCAGGATGCGCAGACCATTAGCGGCATGTATAACTCGCTCAGCGCCAAGAAATAACGGAGGCCGCAACCATGGCTACTACCACGACCCCGCCCGCCGGCGAAGCTGACCCCAAGCAGGCAGCGTACGATGCGCTTAACGCTCTGTTGGCCACCGCCACAGCGGCTGCGACCAACCGTGACAACACAGCAGCGGCACAAGACAAGGCTTTCGACGTGCGCACCGAGGTTGCGGCCCAGTTGCAGGCGCTGAATCTCGCGGTGTTCACAGGAAACACGTTGCAGCTGCAAGCAGCCGGAGATGAGATGGCGCCGGCAATGACTCAACTCAAAGCCCTGAAGACGCAGATTGAAGCGCTCGGAAATGATCTCAAGGAAGCCGCAGCGATCATTTCTGGAATTGACAAGGTCGCCGGGGAATTTGGCGCGTTGGGTCTCTAGAGAATGCATATTATCAAGCAGCCATTCATCTACAATCCGCTGAAAGTCAGGAACTCCTGCTTGGAACAGGTTCTGGCGCGGGTCGCACTCACGGTTATGCTTGTATTCGCATTGATGACTGGCTTCGCGCAACCGGGTCCCGGAGTGCCGCGGATTACGCTGGAGTCCTTGGCGGCGCACTGCATGTAAAGCTGCACGCTGGCCGCGGCTCTGACTCAACAGCATGAGTTGTGCGCCGACGTAGGGCCTGGGACACGCATTGCTCTGGAATGGCGTTTCGAAGCCGACTCGGGCAACTACTGGCACAACGGCGCAACAGGGGGTTATAGTGCTTACGCGTTCTTCAATCCCAAGGCTGACTATGCGGCTGTGGTACTGGTCAACATCACATTGGGCGCAAACGGCAGCTTTGCAGACCGGCTCGGACAGCACATAAGCCAGAGGCTTGCGGGGAAACCAGCCATCTCGCTGGGTGACTGAAAAATCAATCTATCAGCTTGCGGAAAGTAAGTGCTCGCGGGTTCCTGCACGGAATCCGCGAGCATTTTTTGCGAGCAAATTCAATGGTCGTCATTTTGACTTGCATTCCGCATAAAGAGTCCATCATTTTTCTAATAATTTTCGAAATTTACGAATATCTCTCCATAAGTTGTTCATAAATAAATGCTGCGAAAAAATATTTGACAATTGTATTGTTTCGGTCCTATGATGGTGGTGGTTACTTTTAACGTCAAGGAGGTTTTTCATGCGTCGTATTCTTGCAGCTAGCGTTCTTCTTACCCCGTTATTCATCTCTGCAGCGGCTCTTGCAAGCCAGCCGGTCCCCGATGCTTCTGCCTCAACCACAAACCGCCCCCTCTCAACAGGAGTCACGCCCGCTCGCGTGGTTTCCTCCACCAACGTGACGCTTACCCCCGCCGCCGTTGAGACATTGCCCTTCGACGCGGAAGTTGTTCTCAAGCTGAATGTCGACCAAAACGGCAAAGCGCAGGACGTCCAGGTCATCAAGTCTCCCAACCACTATCTCGACGGCCCAGTGGCCACCGCTGTCCGTCAATTCAAGTTCGAGCCCGCCACGCTGGACAACCAGCCTGTCGCCGCGGATTTGACCTTGACTGTGGTTCTGGCGCACTAAGTTCAATTTTACTCTTTTCCAACCTACCAAGTTTCATCCGGCCGCAAAGTCTCCTGGCGGTCATAACCTCCATCCTGGCGACTATCTCGCCGTCAGGATGGAGTTTTTTTGCTGGAAGCGATGTCCGGTTTCGGACGCCGCTTCGCAAATCCGAACAATATAAGCAGGAACCTTTCCGCTTCCATCGACGTAACTGCCTTTACATCGCACGCTGCCCCTGAGCCCTGTTTGGTTGACTGCGTACTGGATGAAAGACCTCAGACAAAATTGCGGGGAGGTTCGTATGGAAACGTTGATCCAGGATCTTCGGTTTGCGTTGCGTCAGTTGGGCAGGTCGCCTAGCTTTGCCATTACCGCTGTGCTCACACTGGCGCTTGGCGTTGGAGCAAATACTGCGATATTCAGCCTGGTGAACTCCCTGCTGCTAAAGCCGATGCCCGTTGAAAAGCCTGACCAAATCGCCGAGTTGGCCCTGGGACAGAGCAACAGCCAAATGTTTCCCGCCATGTCTTTCCCTGAATACAGGCAGGTTCGGATACAGAGCGGGCATTCGTTCAGCGCGATTGTTGCCCATACGCTTGGCCTGGACGGATTGGCAATTCAGGGGCAGCAGCCACAACGGGTTTTGACCTCGTATGTGAGTGGAAACTTCTTCAACGCGTTTGGGCTCAAGCCGGCAGCTGGAAGACTTTTCCTGGACGGCGAAGGCGAAGTGGAGGGGCATGACCCGGTGATCGTGCTGGGCTATGACTACTGGAAGGAAAAATTCAACAGAGACCCAAGCGTTGTTGGCCGGCCGGTCTCGGTGAACGGCCACCCATTCACCATTATTGGCGTGGCGCCCAAGGGATTTCACGGCGTGCAGAGCTTTGTTACGATCGGGGCTTACCTGCCGGTCTCAGAGGTCGGAATCGAAAACGCTTCTACGGACGTTTGGACCAACTGGCAGAATCGGGAGTTCCAGGTTTACGCAAGGCTGCAACCCGGGGTGAGCTTCAAACAGGCAAGCGCGGACATGGCGGTAATTGCGCAGAACATGAGACGCCTGCAACCGGAAGTCGAAAAGAACATGGCGCTGGCGGCTTTCCCTGAGCCGGTAATGCGCATTGCCACGGGCGACAACAACACAATTTTCGTGATGGCGGGATTGTTCTTGTCTCTGGCCGCGATGGTTCTTTTGCTGGCTTGCGTGAACGTGGCAAACCTGGTTCTGGTGCGCGCAACTGCTCACGAGCGCGAGATGGCAATTCGAACCGCATTGGGGGCGAAGCGGTCAAGGCTGCTGCGGCAAATGATTACGGAAAGCGTGACACTGGCGCTGATGGGTGGGCTGCTGGGCATTCTTTTCGGCAATTGGGCAAGCGGCGCGCTCAGCCACATTGACCCTCACGCTGATCTGCCTGTGAACCTCTCTTTCGAATTCGACTGGCGGATTTTCTTCTACTCGTTTGCGGCTGCGCTGCTGGCAGGCGTTGTTGTGGGATTAGTGCCGGCGTTGCGTGCTGCAAGGGCAAACGTCAATGGCGTGTTACGCGAAGGTGGACGAGGAGTCTCCGGCGGGCGTCATTGGTTTCGGGATACTCTGGTGGCAATGCAGATTGCGGGGTCGCTGGTGCTGCTGGTCGTGGCGGGGTTGTTCGTGCGCAGCCTGACAGCGATGCAGACCATGGATTTCGGATTCAAGCCAGACCATGTGCTGAACCTTGTGGTGGATCCGGGCGAGATTGGAATGACGGACGCACAGGCACGCGACCTGAGCAGGAACATTTTGAACAGGCTGCACGAATTGGCCGGGGTGGACGCGGTGAGCCACGCGGCCACGCTTCCCCTGGGGTATCTGGGCAATGGCGGAGATACGGTGACGATTGATGGAACTCCGCCGCCGACCAATCCTGCGGCATTGGGGATCGGCTATAACGTCGTGGCTCCGGAGTATTTCAATGTGATGGGGATCGACCTGGTGCGCGGACGCGCCTTCACGGACTCCGACGATGAACGCAGCAGGGATGTGGCGGTGATCAGCGAAAGCATGGCTCGCAAATACTGGCCGAATCAAGACGCGATCGGACACACATTCCACATGGCGAGCAAGAAAGACCGCAAGCTGGAAGTGGTTGGGATTACACGGGACGCTGTGTTCCAACTTTTTGGGGGAGGCAAGACGTTGCCGTTCGTCTTCCTCCCCTATTCCCAGCATTTTGCCGGCAACAGTTTGATGGCTTTCCAGTTAAGAACAGAGCGCGATCCGCTGACCCTGGCCACAGCGACGGAAAAATCCATTCACGACGTAGCGCCGGGGCTGCCGATCTTCCAGGTGCAATCGATGCGGCAAGGACTCTACACGATGAACGGACTCTTGCTCTTTCAAATCGGCGCGAGCATTGCGGCGATCATGGGCGCGCTGGGGCTGACGCTGGCGCTGATTGGCCTTTACGGCGTGGTGTCCTATGCTGTGAGCCGGCGAATGCATGAGATTGGCCTTCGCATGGCGCTGGGAGCGAGCCGCGGGAATGTGTTCATGATGATCTACCGGCAATCGATGCTGATGATTGGAGGGGGGCTGGCGATCGGGCTGGCGTTGGCCCTTGTCGTGGCGCGGACGGCTGCCAGCTTTGTGGTGGTAAATGCATGGGACCCATGGACGTTTGCGGCGGTGAGCGGTGTTCTTTCCATCGCGGCGCTGGGGTCCTGCTACTTGCCGGCGCGAAGGGCTATGGCGGTTGAGCCAATGGTGGCGCTCAGGGAAGACTGATGCGCCGTCCCGGGGCCAACAAGGCGTGTTGGGATTCCTGCTTTCCTACCCATTGTGGTCCGGCTGTTCTTAAAGTGGATAGCGCTCGAGTTGAATCGCGTGCATTGCTACCTTGCGGCTTAGGGCTACTGAATCGGCTGGGGTGAAGCGCGCCAGACGGCGAAGAATGGCTAGTTGAGTGCGAAGCAGGTCGCCATCGGCACACGCCGCCAGCACCCGCTTCGCCGCCTGCTCTGCCAACGCGATGGTCTCTTCCGCCAGCAAGCCGGTCATGACAGCGGCGACTTCTGCTGAGGCTTTTCCGGCACTGCCGAGCTTGCGAGCGCGGAGAAGCGCCGACTCCAACGCAAAAACTTGCGTGATCATGTCGGCCAGGTCGGCCATTACTTCCTGCTGATCCTGAAGCGACGTCATGAATCGCTGGCTGGCCACCCCTGCGGCGAAGAGCGCGATCTTTCTCGATGACGCGAGCACTTCGGCTTCTCGCGCCAATGGCTCGCCGATATCGCTGCCGGATTCGAAGGACGGCGGCTGCGTAACCTCATCCATGAGCTTCTTGATCGCGGGTAACAAGGGCAAGTGGCCGCTGAGTGCTCGCTTCATGAGCATGCCCGTAATCAGCAAGCGGTTGATCTCATTGGTGCCTTCGAAGATGCGGTTGATGCGGGCATCGCGATAATAGCGCTCGGCCGGATATTCTTCGACATAGCCGTAACCGCCCATTGTGGCGATCAGTTCATCGGTTACGGTGCTGAGCATCTCTGAACCGTAGACCTTGAGGATGGAGCACTCGACGGCGTAGTCCTCAATGCGGCGCTGCGTCTCCCGAGGAGAATGCGCAAGTTCTTCGCTGACCTGGGAGAGACTGGCGTCGATCATGCCGACAGTGCGGTAGGCCATGCTTTCAGCGGCGTAGAGGCGTGTGGCGCTGAGCGAAATTTTGCGCTGGATCAGGCCGAACTCGGCGATGGGCTTGCCGAAGGCCGTGCGCTCTTTGGCGTAGCGGATCATGTGGCTGAGTGCGTGACGAGCGCCGCCAATGCAGGCGACTCCGAGCTTGAAACGACCGACGTTGAGTACGTTAAAAGCGATGTGGTGTCCTTTGCCAGCTTCGCCAAGGAGATTGGTGGCGGGAATTTGGCAGTCGGAAAAGACCAGCGGGCATGTAGACGAGCCGCGAATGCCGAGCTTGTGTTCCTCGGCGCCGACTGTGAGGCCGGGCGATGTGCGCTCCACGAGGAAGGCTGAGAATTTCTCGGTGCGCGCGGCCGGGTCAACGATTTTGGCGAAGACGGTGAAGACGTCGGCGATGCCGCAATTGGTAGTCCACATCTTTTCGCCGCTGAGTGTGTAGTGGGTGCCGTCTTCGGATAGGTAGGCGCGGGTTCGTACATTCATCGCGTCTGAGCCAGAGCTCGCCTCGGAAAGCGAGTATGCGGCGATCCATTCGCCACTCGCGAGCTTGGGCAGGTAGCGCTGTTTCTGGTCTTCGGTTCCGTACCAGACGAGCGGCAGCGTGCCAATGCCGGTTTGCGCACCGAAAGCCGTTGAAAAGCTGGCGAGGACGGAGATGTGGTCGGAAATCAGCGTGGACGAGACCTTGTCCATGCCAACGCCGCCGTATTGCTCTGGGATGTCGACAGAGGTGAAGCCGAGTTCGGCGGCCTTGACGAGAACGGCCCTCAAGACTCCTGGCTCTTTGGCTTCAATGGCATCGGCAACGGGCATGATCTGCTCGCGGGCGAACTGCGCTGCGGTCGAGGCGATCTGGCGCTGTTCCTCGTTCAGGTCTTCGGGGGTAAAGATTTCTGCGGGAGTGCGGGTTTCGAGCAGGAAGCTGCCACCTTTGGCGGCGACGATGGGAGAAGAGATGAGAACGGACATGAAATTATCTCCAACTAGCAGAAAACATTACGCCTGTTTAGGGGTGGAGGGCAAATGGCGAGCAATAATTGTCGGAGAAATTCTCATAAGTATCAGTTAGATAACACCCGAGACGTCACGGAAACCGGCATCTTGCATTCTTCGGAAAACCCGGTGACCAATATACCTGACAAGTTTGGGGATGGTTGATGAGCTTTAACGCCAGGAACTCACGAGACGAATCCACGCCGGAAGCATAAAGCCAGCGATCCTGGGTCTGGCCATCAATCTGATAGGCCACATGCGCTTCGACGCGATAGAAAATCGCCCCTCCTCTCCCGGTATCCAAGATATGGTCGACCACGATACGGGTTTCCGAAACCTTCCCTTGAGTGGTCAGGTGAGAGGTGTCGAATGCGCTGTCGCGAATCCTGCCTGCGACATAGAGCGCGCAGAATAGAGCGACCAGAGTGCCGGCAATCATCCACGGCCATAGCTTGGATGGCGGAGCCGGCTCAGGTTTGGGTGCGCGGATATGGGTGTGGCTCATCAACGGGCCTTTAGGGGATCAGTTTAGACCGTGAAGCGAAGATTTTAGACATAATTCGGCTTATCGGCTCATGCACTTGAGCCTCGCACCCAGTCGTTCTGACGCCCCCCATCGCATACAATGGTCGTTGTCCTGCTCGTGGAGGCTTACTCTGTTCGCTGCACTTGTGACCACTACGGATTGTGTCGCTGAACGGCTTAGCGCCCTGCCAGCTCAAGTGGCTGCGCACCTGGCTTTTGCCCCGCAAAATGGCGTCGTCCATTACCTCAAAGCGATGCGGGAGACGGACACCACCTTCAAAGGGCTCTATCACTGGAACCTCTTTGATGCGGCGCTGCTACTGCCCTATTTCGCGGTGATGATCGTACTGGCTATCTATGGCGTTCACCGCTATACGCTGTGCTATCTCTATTTTAAATACCGCAAGAACGACAAGCCCGAGCCACCCAGGCATTTTGATGAGCTGCCGCGAGTCACCGTGCAGTTGCCGATTTTCAACGAGCAATTCGTGATTGACCGTCTGATTGAGGCGGTTTGCTCTATGGATTATCCGAGGGAAAAGCTCGAGATCCAGGTGCTCGATGATTCTACCGATGAGACGCAGCAAGTAGCGGCGGATATTGTCGCGCGGTATGCGGCGCTGGGCAATCCGATTGTCTATATCCATCGGACGAATCGATATGGGTATAAGGCCGGCGCCCTGGATGCGGGACTAAAGGTTGCCAAGGGCGAGTTCGTGGCAATTTTCGATGCAGACTTTGTGCCGGCGCCAGACTGGCTGATGAAGGTGATCCACCACTTTGCGGAGCCGGAAATTGGCATGGCACAGACTCGATGGACGCACCTTAATCGCGACTACAGCCTGTTGACGCAGATTGAGGCTATTCTGCTGGACGGGCACTTTGTGCTTGAACATGGAGCGCGGTACCGCTCGGGTGACTTCTTTAATTTCAACGGCACGGCCGGCATGTGGCGCATCAAGGCAATTTCAGACGGCGGCGGCTGGCAACACGACACCCTGACCGAAGACACGGATCTGAGCTACCGTTCGCAGATCGCCGGCTGGAAGTTCAAGTATCTGCCGCATATCGAGTGCCCCGCTGAATTGCCGATCGAGATGACGGCCTTCAAGACTCAGCAGGCGCGCTGGGCCAAGGGGCTGATCCAGACGAGCATCAAAGTGCTGCCGAAGATATTTCGCTCCGATGTGCCGCGGCGCATCAAGGTTGAGGCGGTTTATCATCTGACGGCCAACCTAAGTTATCCGTTGATGATTGTGATGTCGGCGCTTCTGATTCCGGCAATGATTTGCCGTTTTTATCAGGGCTGGTTCCAGATGCTGCTTATCGATTTTCCGCTATTCACCGCTTCCAGCTTTTCGATTGCGGTGTTTTATGTGATGAGCCAGAGGGAGCTGTTTCCGAAATCCTGGATGAAGACTTTTCTTTATTTGCCGTTTCTGATGGCTCTTGGGATTGGGCTGACAGTTACCAATACCAAGGCTGTGATGGAGGCGCTGCTCGGGATCAAAAGCGCTTTTGTGCGCACGCCGAAGTACCGCGTAGAGAACAAAGGCGAGAAATCGCAGGCGTCGAAGTATCGAAAGCGACTGGTGCTGGCGCCGTGGATCGAGCTGTTCCTGGGAGCATATTTCCTTCTTGCGATACTGTATACGTTCTCGAATCACAACTACTTTACCGCGCCGTTTCTCATTCTTTTCGTGATTGGGTATTGGTATACCGGGCTGATGAGCCTGCTGCAAGGGCGGTTTGAGCGGTGGAGATCGGGCGCGTCGGCTAACGACGATGAGTCAAGTCCTAAGCCGTTTCCGGTTGGGGTGTAGTCGCCGTCGGATTTCGAAAGCTCCCTGGACAGCTACAATAGATTGAAGCGCCTGCCGTGCCGGGAAACAGAATCTCCGGCAGTTCAGGCGCGTCAAACCATCATGCTAGCCAAAAACCTTCCGGAAGCCCTTACATTCGATGACGTGTTGCTGGTGCCTGCTTACAGCGACGTGGTGCCTGTTTCGGTCAGCACGCAGACACAGTTGACGCGCGACATTACGCTGAATACGCCGCTGTTGTCGTCGGCGATGGATACAGTGACTGAATCGCGCATGGCCATTGCCATGGCGCAACAGGGCGGCATTGGAATTGTGCACCGCAATCTCACCATCTCCGACCAGGCAGGCGAGATCGACAAGGTGAAGCGCTCGGAGAGCGGGATGATCGTGGATCCGGTCACGATTGGGCCGGACCAAATGATTGCCGATGCTCTGGAAGTGATGCGCCGATACAAGATATCCGGCGTGCCAGTGACCCAGGGTAAGAAGCTTGTGGGCATCCTTACCAATCGCGATCTGCGCTTTGAAACGCGTACCGATATTCCCATCGGCGACATCATGACCAAGACCAATTTGATCACTGTCCCGGTGGGCACGACGCTTGAAGAGGCCGAGCTGATCCTGCACGAGCATCGCGTGGAAAAACTGCTGGTGGTGAACGATCAGTACGAACTCAAGGGGTTGATAACGGTCAAGGACATCCAGAAGAAGCTCAAATATCCCGCTGCCAGCAAGGACGATCAGGGCCGTCTGAGAGTGGGCGGAGCCATTGGCGCGACGGGCGACTTTTTGGAACGTGCCGCCGAAC
>Ga0302319_10002993_pt1 | contig 35784 bp, 28 predicted proteins | sample Bog_T0_2_FD_203319 | JGI IMG/M metagenome (GOLD analysis project Ga0302319, IMG submission 203319) | Peat permafrost microbial communities from Stordalen Mire near Abisko, Sweden - Bog_T0_2 | ecosystem: Environmental > Terrestrial > Soil > Wetlands > Peat | place: Sweden: Abisko, Stordalen Mire...
ATCGCGGTTCCCATGGCTGCGGAAACTCGTGCTTTAGCCGTGACTGCTTTCATCGTTCCTCTCCAATCCCGCTCAGCGGATCTCCGCTTTCCAGCCTCTATTCACTCTTACGGCCGGGGAAGAGGAAAGGTTACATCTGCGCGCCTAGAGCGTGTTTCATAAACCCGCTTTGTAACAGGGCATGACTTCAGTCATGCCGAAAAGAAGCCAGAAGAACGAGGGGTTTTAACCCCTGAAGGATTCGAGCCCAGATACCGCGGCCACTTATGAAACACGTTCTAGGCATTGCGCAGCAGAACGTCAGTGGGCAGCAGTCGCCGGCGGCGCGCCAATAGTTTCTTTCATCTTGAGGTAAACGGCGTTGCTCCAGCCAAATCCAATCTGGTTGGCTTTGTAGCCGGTGCTCACGTGGACATCGGAGTTACCCGCTACAACGTTATATTTCTCCACAATGGTGCCGTCCCTTGCGTAGCCCGCGTCGATGGTGGCATCGAAGTGGCTGGCGATGCGTCGAGCTTCGTCGCGGAAGCCCATGGCTTCAAGCCCCGCGACGGCAATCCAGTTGGTGGGTGCCCAGCCGAAAGGTTCATCCCACTGCATTCCTGAATCGAAGTTACTCATCGAAAGGCCACCGGGTCGCTCGAAGAGATTCAGCTTGTCCACGATCTGCTTTGCCTCCTCGCGAGTGGCAACGCCGGCCCACAGGGGATAGAGCGACGAGACATAGGCATAACTGGACGAGCGGGCGCGCATGAAATCGTAGTCGGCAAACACAGCATCCTTCTGCCGCCAAAGATAGCGATGAATCGCAGCGTTGCGGGCGTTGGCGCTGCGCTCCCAATGCGCGGCGTCCTGCGGTTTCGCAAGCAGGTGCGCGAAGTGGGCAAGGTCTCCCTCGTAGCGATAGAGCAAGCTGTTCAGGCACACCGGCGCGTAGGCTTGCGTGGCTCCATCGAAGGGACCAAAGCGAAAGCTGGGATCGAAGCCAGACTCGCGCATGGCACGGTCGCCCTCGTAGAAGTCGCGGCTGAGCCGGTAACCGCCGGCCCATGCGCGCTCGCACACTTTGCTTGCCCCAATGTCGCAGCTGGTCGATTTCAGCCGTGCCCCTTCCGCGGCATCCGGATGCTCGGAGCCTTTGACGAGAAAGCCCGCGTTCTCCTTTCCCGGATGCGCGAGCAGCCAGCGAATCACGTCAGGATAATACGTGCTGTCATCGGCCATCTCCGGCACCGGACCGCGCGCAAAATCGAAGTAGCGCGTGAGGCCGGTTGTGCCTGCCTTGTGTTCCGGGCGAATCCAGGTGGCGTAATCCTTCTCCGCCAGCGTGTAGGCGCGTTCGAGCCACGCATGCGCCGCGGCGCGACCTGCCGGAGTGGCGGGAAAACTGGCTGGATTCTCATAGACCGCGCGGATCATCGAGGTAAGAAAGGGCGGCTGCGAGCGGGTTAGATAGTACGTGCGATTGGCATTGAGCACCGCGCCGTAGTGCTCGATTTCAAAGAGGAAGTTATCCACCATGCCCTTGGCCAGGGCTTCGCGGTGATCGGCTTCGAGCCCGAGAACAATGAAGTAGCTGTCCCAGCCGTACATCTCGTTGAAGCGGCCGCCGGGCACGACGTAGGCATTGGGCAGATAGAGCAAGCCCGCGTTGTGCAGTTCTTCGGGACGCACGTCAGCGAGTTTCTCAATGCGCTGCGGAAGCGCGACGATCTGGACATGACATTTCTCTTTCAGCGCAGCGACCTCCGGCGGCGCGGGAATTTCCGCGGGCATGTAGAGCACGGCACTGGCCGTGACCTTTACGTCGATCAGTGAATGGCAGTCGGTGGTGGAGCGTGTGAGAGTGTCCCACGCGGAGTGAATATAGCGGAGCGTCGCCTCAGGATTCGGCCTTGATTCGCTCCCCGCCTTCGGACCGGCCCCCGCATCCTGCGCCTGAAGGTTTGCAATCCCAATTGCGGCTGCTGCAAGCAAAAGCAAGTGAAACAACTTCATTGCAACTCCGGAGTCTCGGCGTTCTGGAATCGATTGGAGTGTACCGCATGGGACACGGAATTTGCCGATTCGATGTGATGCAATCCGGGAACAGTTCCTTCGCATGCGGTGTCTACCCAATCACAGTGGTTCCGAATGGGATGAACAGCGGTCCGTGAGCCCCGCTCCGCGCGAATGATCGCCGGGCTTGCAACCCCTCTTGCGCGCGCAAGGCTCGCTGCGTCTCTGTCGGCACGGCTGATTTTCGCCAGGGGGAGGCAGGCCATGTTTGAAGACTCGACCTTCGAATCCACGGGCAGAATCCGCACCCGCAGCCGCGCATGGATGATCGCGGTTCTCATCCTCAACAGCTCCATTTTGCTGGCGATGATCCTCGTTCCGCTCATCTATCCTGAGGCGCTGCCGCGGCAGGCAATCGCATTCTTGATGGCCGTGCCTCCACCCCCGTCGACTCCACCGCCCGCCACGCGGCCCGCTGCACGAAATTCATCCGCATCTTCCGCGCCGCTCGAAGACCCATTCACCGCGCCTCCAAGAATTCCCACCACTATCTCCATGATCCGAGACACCGGTCCGGCGCCTTCAGGCCCGATCGGCGGCATGGAGAATGGAAGCGGTATTCCGGGCGGCGTTGGCGATCCCTTTGAACACCAGCCTGCACGCAGGGTCGTCCACCCTGCGCTTGTGGGCCCGGTCCGCGTAACGTCAGAGCTTGCCTCGGGCCTCTTAATCCGCAAGGTCGTTCCGCGTTATCCGGAGCTGGCCAGAACCATGCGCGCCGAAGGCACCGTATCTCTGACAGCGACCATTGCAAAGGACGGAACCATCGCCAATCTTCGCGTTGTAAGCGGGCCGCCGATCCTGCAGCCGGCGGCGCTCGACGCAGTGAGCCAGTGGCGCTATCGCCCCTATCTCCTGAACGGCCAGCCTGTGGAAGTGGAGACCACTGTCAACGTGATTTTTACCCTTGGCAGATGACGCCGGCGAAGAGGCAGGATCAGGGCGAACAGCCTATGGTGAAAGTCGGGTTTTGAAAGGGCACGACTTTAGTCTTGCCGCAAACGGCTGATAATAAACGATGGGCTTTAGCCCCCGAGGATGTTTCTAGGCAATTTGGACTTTCACCCCAGGTTGCTAAACACCGGCGAGCTTCTCCCTGGTCAGTTCGTTCCACGTAGCAATCGATTCCGGCATGGGCGGGCTGGCCAGTCCGGGCGTCACGCGGTCAATCACGTTTTGCGGCTCCACGTTGCCGCCGGCGTCGCGAAGGATACCCTTGACCCAACCCACCGCGGCAAGCCCCTCGCGCGCAGTGAATGTCTGCTCCATGTAGAACCAGCGCTCGTCCCAGCACACCAGGCGCGAGCCGAGCGTGAAGGCGGAAAACAGCGGCAGCGAGCGGCGGTAGGTCATCCACACAGCGCCCACCAGCGGCGTCCAGCGCGAACGGAGAATCTGATCGAGCAGTCGCGTGCGGGCCAGCAGATGCATGCGGCCGTAGTCCATGATGTTCAGATAGCGGGCGTTGTTGAGGTGCAGATTCAGGTCGATGTCGTTGGGCCACACGTGCATCCGCAAGCAGTCCTCGTCGAGTACGCCGAGCGGCGTAAGCGGCCACAGATGCTGGCGAAGGGCCAGCGCCGGAATGCGGACGAAGCTGATGATGTGCGACACGCCTGCTCCCTTGAACAGCTCTCTCAGGTAAGTCTACTGGCGCAGTCATCGCTCCATCGGCGACAATCTCTGTTGCCATGGGAAAACCGACTCGCCGCGACTTTCTGCTTACCGCCTCCGCCGCCACACTTGCCGCAACTGCGTCCCGCTCGCTCGCCGCCACTCCTATCGAGCGTGTCTTCGTCGGTTCGGGAACTCCGGACGGAATCCTCGCCTATGACTGGAACGCGTCCACGGCCGAGCTTGCCCCGGCGGGCGTCGCCGCGAAGATCGCCAACGTGGATTGGATCGCTTTTTCGCCCGGCCGCGAATTTCTTTATGCTGCCGCGGAAGTTGACAAGTTCAATGGCAAGCCAACCGGAGAAGTGGCCAGTTTCAAAGTCGACGGCGCTAAATTGCATCCGCTTTCCGCGCAGAATTCGGCCGGCCAGGGCACTTGCCATGTGGCCCTCGATCGCACCGGGCGCGTGTTGCTCTCCGCGGATTACGGCGGCGGCAGCGCGGCCAGCTTTCTGGTCACCGATGGCAAGTTGAGCCCGCTGGTATGGTCAGCGCACTACACGGCGCACGGGCCAAATGCCGATCGCCAAAAGAGCGCGCATGCGCACTTCGCCTCATTCTCGCCGGACAATCGCTTCGCATATATCAACGATCTTGGCGGCGACTGCATTCACATTTACAAGCTGGATGCGGCCTCGGCCATGCTTACGGCGGCCGGGACCTACCACGCACAGCCGGGCGCAGGCTGCCGCACGCTCCACTTTCATCCCAACGGACACACAGCTTACTGCGTGAATGAGCTGAATTCGACCGTGGACGCGCTGGAGTGGAGCAAGGCAGACGGCAGTCTGACTTTTGTCTCCCGCATCGAGTTGCTGCCCGAGGGCTATCACGGCCCCACGCGCGGCTGCGACACGGTGATAACAAAAGATGGGCGATTTGTGTACTTCGCGAATCGCGATAATGATTTCCTCTTCAGCTTCAAGGCAGATGAGAAGACCGGAGCGCTGACGCCCATCGGGCGGTCCAACTGTGGCGGAAAAATTCCCCGCAACTTTGTGCTCGATCCCACCGAGCGCTGGATGCTGGTAGCCAACCAGGATTCCAATCTGATCGGCGTGTTTGCGCGGAATCCGGAGACCGGCGTCCTTGCCAACCAAGGCAAGAGCTTTCCGGCAGCAGCGCCGATGTGCATTCTGTTTTTGTAGAGCGGAAACGTCGGAGGGAGCAGGGGGGTTTGCAGGCTGCGGAAAAACTCATTCGGAGAGGCACGAAGTGTCAGGGCACGACTTCAGTCGTGCCGCAAACGCAGTAGAATCAATGTGGGCTTCAGCCCCTGCGGGATGCGCTTCGGGAAGCCGGCCTGAAAAGAGGCCTTTTTCGCAACCTGTTCAACCCCCTGAAAGAAGGCAAAATAATGCGGCCTTTAGGTCCGGGCCGTTGTCCCTCTCTCGCAAAACGGAGCATACACAACTGTGGTATTAGCCGCCCGCGACTTCTTCCTGCACACCGCCTTGCACAGCCCGCTGCCGTAATCCCTCGGATGTCAACTCATCCGCATTACGAAGCCCAGGGAACAGCGCCGCCCACAGCCCCGCCACCGCCAGCGCGCCCACGCCGCCCACCACCGTGGCCCGCACCGCGCCCCACCACTGCGCCGTAAGCCCGCTCTCAAATTCGCCCAGCTCGTTTGAAGCGCCAATGAAGAGCGCGTTCACCGCGCTCACCCGTCCCCGCATCTCCGCCGGCGTGCCCAGTTGCAGCAGCGACCCGCGAATGATCACGCTCACCGTATCCCCGGCCCCGGCCACGGACAGCGCAGCCAGCGAAAGCCACAGATTCCGCGAGAGTCCAAACACCACCGTTCCCGCTCCAAAGATCGCCACGCACACAAACAGCCGCATCCCCGCCCGGCGTCGAAAAGGGAACCGCGCCATGGTCAGGCTCATCATCAGCGCGCCGGCCGCCGGCGCAGCGCGCAGCAGCCCCAGCCCGCGCGGCCCCTGGTGCAGAATGTCATGCGCAAAAATCGGCATCAGCGCCGTGGCCCCGCCCAGCAGCACCACAAACAGGTCCAATGACGAAGCCCCCAGCAGCAACGACGAGCGCATCATGTAATGGAAGCCCGCCATCACCACCTTCAGCGAGGCGGCCTTGTGTTCCATGCGTCCCGGCCGCACATGCAGGCTGGCCACCAGCACCAGAAACCACCCCAGCGCGCCGAGGTTGAATACATAGACAATTCCCGCCCCCTCCAGCGCGGTGTCCGGAATAAAGCGCGCCAGCGGAAACGTAAACAGCAGTCCGCCCAGCGCCGGCCCGGTGATGTTGGAAAACTGCCAGATGGCCCCGCCCCAGGTGACCGCGTTGACGAAGTGCCGTTCCGGAATCAAATGCGGGACCAACGCCGAGCTCGCCGGGCCCGAAAACGCGCGTCCGGTCCCGACAAAAAACAGAACCACATAAATCGGGAATACGCTGTGCACCCCTGCGCGCGTCAGCAGCAGCAGCGCTGTGGTGCAGAAAACCTGCAGTCCGTAGCACACCAGGATCACCTGCCGCCGGTCGAAGCGGTCGGCCACGTGGCCTGCCGGCAGCAGAAACAGCAGCCCCGGCAAAAACAGCGCCAGCCCCGTGTACCCCAGATCCAGCGCCCGGTGGGTAATCGAATAAACCTGCCAAGCCACGGCCACCGACTGCGCTTCGGCTCCCAGAATCGCTGTCACGCGCGCCAACTGGTAGCGGCGGAAGTCGCGGAAGCCAAAGGCCTCCATGCCGCGCACCGGCGGTTTGTAGGGGAGGGAGCGCATCTTCTGAACCTAGGTTATATCGAAGGCCCTTAGTACTCGACGTGTGGATCGGCGATTCGGAGGGAGCAGGGGTCTTCAGACCCCTCGAAGAGGGCGAAAATAACGGGGCCTTTATGCCCGGGCTCTTGCTGCTTCATTCCTCAAAAGACTCAAGTACAACCGTATTAGCCATTCTCATCTCCACGGGCGGCAGACGGCCGCAAAATCGCGTCAAATGGAGGAGTGACTTCCTTTGCACCCGCCGCTCATCGCCATTTGCTGCCTCAATGGGCCGTCCATCTCGGCATGGCCGGACTTTTTCTGACCTCGGTCCTCGATTCCTCCATCATTCCTTTGCCTGTCCCCGGCACCACCGACCTGTTTCTCCTCTGGCTGGTCTCTCACAACGGCAATCCGTGGCTGCTCGCCTCCATCGCCATCGCCGGCAGCCTGGTCGGCGGCTACAGTTCCTGGAACATCGGCAAAAAGGGCGGCGAGGCGGCCTTGCAGCGCTGGGTACCGGCCCGCATTCTCAAGCGCATTGTCGGCTGGGTAAAGATGCACCCCATCCTGGCCGTGTTTCTTCCCGCCATCATGCCTCCGCCCATCCCGCTTTCCCCGTTCATTCTCGCCGCCGGCGCGTTGGGCGTCGCCCGCAGGCCTTTCCTGCTGGCTTTTGGAGCGTCCCGCATCCTGCGTTACTCATTCGTCGCCTGGCTGGCCGTCAAGTATGGCCGCCATATGGTCCGCATTTGGGCGGGAACGCTGGAGAAATGGGAGACTCCGCTGCTCTGGATCTTTGCGGTCGTGGTTGTTTCAGGCATCGTTTTGGGATTCATGAAACTGCGCGGCCAGGCCAGGTTGGCCGCGGCGGTGTAAAAAGGAAATCATGCAGGCATTTATCGCCCTTCTCCGCGCCGTTAACGTCGGCGGAACCGGCAAGCTCCCCATGGCCGAGCTCAAGATCATGTGCGAAGCCGCCGGCTTCAATTCCGTCCAGACCTACATCGCCAGCGGCAACGTCGTCTTTCAGTCCGCCAAGTCCGAGTCCCAGGTCAAGGCGGTCCTCGACGTCGGCCTTTCAGCATACTTCGGCAAGCCGGCGGGTGTCCTCGTCCGCACCGCCGCTGAGATGGCCGCCGTTCTCGCGGGGAATCCATTCGTAAAAATGCCCGGCAATCTCACCCACGCCATCTTCCTCGACAAGCCCCCCGCCGCCGATGCCCTCGACAGTTGCTCCGGCAAAGCCAACGAGCAAATTCAGCTTGGCCTCCGCGAAATCTACGCCTACTACCCCGACGGCGCCGGCCAGTCCAAGCTCAAAATCCCCGCCGCCAAAACCGGCACCGCCCGCAACATGAACACCGTCGCCAAACTAGCCGAGATGGCCGCCGCGCTCTGAAAACCTGCCCAGAAACTCTAATCGTTCGGACTGTTTTGAAAGGGCACGGCTTCAGCCGTGCCGTAAATGGCCGAAAATAGGCTGGGCTTCAGCCCCTGAGGTATGCCTTTTGGGGATTTCGCCCGCTGTTTCCCCTTTTTCCGCAGCCTTCGTAGCCCTGACCTACCTTTCCCATGTTTCAGCCGGGCTTTTCAAAAACTACTCGAAAATGACATTTCACCCAGGTCTTGCCACCCCCAGATCGTCATCCTTGGTCTCCCGAATCATGAGCAGCCCGATAAACGTCAGCACCGCCGAAGCCGACAAGTAGTACCCGACATACTGCAAGCCCCAGTTCCTCGCCAGCCAGGTAGCGATATACGGCGCCAACGACGCACCCAGAATCCCCGCAAAATTGAACGCCAGCGAGCTGCCCGAGTACCGCACCGGCGTCGGGAACAGCTCCGACACCACCGTCCCCAGCGGCCCGTAAGTCAGTCCCATGAGCGCCAGGCCCAGCGCCATCATCCCCAGCGCCCCGCCCTCGCCGGCCACGAACATCGGCGCCAGCATCAGTCCGAAAAGAAAGATCGCTGCCGTAATCCACAGCATCGCCCCGCGCCGCCCTCGCTCGGCCAGCATCGCCGAAATCGGAATCATTAACGCGAAAAAGAAGGTATCCAGAAGCTGCATCTCCAGAAACCTGCCCCTGTTGATGCCCAGCGCGGTCGTGCCCCAGCTCAGCGCAAACACGATCATCAGGTAGAACAGCACAAACGTCGCCATGCACAACAGCGTCCCCGCCACCAGCGCCCGGCTGTGGTGGCGGAAGACCTCCACGGTCGGCAGCCGGACCTGTTCCTTGCGTTTCAGCGATTCCTGGAAAACCGGCGTCTCGGTAATCGTCATGCGGACGTACAGCCCTAGAAACACCAGCACCGCGCTGGCCAGGAAAGGCAGCCGCCAGCCAAAAGTAAAGAATTGCGCGTCCGTGAGCAGCTTCGACAGCACCAGGAACACGCTGCCGGAAAGAAAGAACCCCACCGGCGCGCCCAGTTGCGGAAACATCCCGTACCAGGCGCGCTTGCCCGGCGGCGCGTTCTCAATTGCCAGCAGCACCGCGCCGCCCCACTCCCCGCCCAGGCCGATGCCTTGCCCAAAGCGGCACAGCGCCAGCAACAGCGGCGCAGCGATCCCGATGCTCGAGTAAGTCGGCAGCATCCCGATCGACACCGTCGAGACGCCCATGGTCGCGAGCGCCACCACCAGCGTCGTCTTCCTGCCCACCCGGTCGCCAAAGTGCCCAAAGAGCGCAGACCCGATGGGCCGGGCTAGAAACGCAATCCCAAACGTAGCCAGCGACGCCAGCGTAGCCGTAGCCGGGTCGGCCGACGGAAAAAACAGCTTGGGAAACACCAGCACCGCCGCGGTCGCGTAGATATAAAAGTCGAAGAACTCAATGGTGGTGCCCACCAGGCTGGCGAACAGCACCTGCCGCGGTGAATTGATTCGGGCCTCGGTCCGTGCCAGTTCTTTCCGAGTCAGGCCTTCCGGCGGGCCGTCGCTTCGGGGAATTATTGTGCTCATCCGATTCTCCGCATTTGGGCGTTTTGGCGGCCTTGAAAGACTCCCAGGAAGCATGGCCCGTCTCAGGTTACACCGTCTTTCCGGTCCGGAATCGGAGTTTTAGGTCAATCCGGCTCAGGCCTCATACGCTAGAATCGACTTTTCTGCACATTACGTGTGATTGCGAAACAGGTTACTGCCGATGTAGTATCAAGGTTACCGCTATGGCCCAGTCCCGGCTCAGACCGAACTCGCTCTCAACACCCGGCCGGAATTTGCCTGCGGACGATCTATCTCCGCTGCAGTTGGAACTGTCGAAGGCAAAGGCCCAGATGGAAACGGGCCAAATCTGCGCATTCAACCAGACCCGCGAGTGTTTCCTCGGGATGTTCATCATTGCAGGTGACTTTTCTCTCGGAAGTTTTCAGGATTGGCTGGCCACCCTTACCCCCAACTCCGGCGCGGGCATGTGGATGGCGCCGTTCCGCGGTATCCCCGCTTCGCAGGTGGTTACCCCGCTGGACTTGCTCTACCTGGATGTGCAGTGCAGAGTGTTGGAGCCCGTCGAGTTCTTTCCCACGTACCGCGTTTCCCCTTCCACACCTCCGGCAGCGAGCGTCCTTGCCCTGCCTGCCCACGCCATTTTTTCGTCTCAAACGCAGGCCGGCGACCAGCTGATTCTCTGTTCCGCGGACGAAATGGAGTGGCGTCTGGAGCGGCTCGCCCGAACCGAGACCATCGCCGTGGCTCCGCCATCTGCAAATCCCGTCCCCACTTTGGGCCCGGTGCTTGTTCGCGAGGAGCCAAAGGGATCAGCCCGCCCCGCGCCGTTTCGCGAGCTGCCGGCAAGAACGATCGACCCGGTCCAAACCGATCCGCGCCAGATCGATCCGCCTCCGGCCGCCTCAGTCCAGGCCGCTTCGCTGCAGGCCGATCCGATTACATTCGATCCGCCGCGGATTCCCGGGCAGCCAATTGGCGCCGCTCTTCTACCCGCCGCTCCGCAAATCCCCGCGCACAGGCCGGAACCTGACCAGCAACGTCAACCTGGGCCCGCTTCTCAAATGGATCAGCCGGCGCAGACTCAGAGGCAGTCACCGGCTGCTCAACCGCAATCACAGCCGGCCAAACCCTGGATGGATGTTTCGCGCCAGCCCACTCTGTCGCCGATGGCCAAACTTGGGCGATGGCTGTTTTCCGATCCCGTCGATCCCAGAAGAACAAACCGGCGGCCGGTTCCCGGCCTGGTGGCCCACTTCTTCACCGGCGGAGCTCCCCACGCCCATGAGGTTCGCGATGTCAGCCCCACAGGTCTTTATGTTGTAACCACCGAGCGCTGGTATCCCGGCACCGTCATCCGCATGACCATCACCAAGCCGGACCTGAGCCTGTCCCCGTCCGACCGTTCCATTACCATCCAGGCCCGGTCGGTTCGCTGGGGCAACGATGGAGTCGGCCTGGAATTCGTTGTGAGCCCTCCCGCCAAAGGAAAGCGCAGCCAGGAGTCCGCGCTCGACCCCATCGACGGCGAGCAGCTCCATCGCTTCCTCAAGCGCCTCGACGCCGAGCCGAACTGACACTCGGCAGGAGCCTGAACCGAAGTACCGGTCCCTTCGCTGATCGTCACTGAATTTCTCTGGCTCATCCCAATTTCCAGTGGTACTCTACGTGGACTCAGCGGCCGTCCCTCCCCACGCTCGCGAACCGGACGTCTGCCCCCCCAAAGGAGAAACCATGGTCCGGAAATCAGGCCAGCTTCTGCTCTCTGTCGTTGCGATCCTTTTGATCGCGACAGCGAACTCCCAGGCGCAAACCGTGTTAACCCGTCATGTGCGCGAGGCAACCCGCGCCGGTCAGGCGCAACCTGTCGGACGACTACCCCAAGACCAGATCATGCAGCTCGACGTGGTCCTTCCGCTGCGCGATCCAGCCGGACTCAAATCTTTCCTGAACGATGTCTACGATCCGACCAGCTTCTCCTACCGCCGCTTCCTCACCGTCGCGGAGTTTACCGAGCGCTTCGGTCCCACCCAGGCCGATTACGACGCCGTGGTCAGTTTCGCCAAGTCCAACAGTTTTGAAGTGGTCGGCGGCACGCGCGACGGCATGGAGGTCCAGATCAAGGGGCCGGTTTCCGCCGTCGAAAAGGCCTTCCATGTCAACATGATGACCTACCATCATCCCACCGAGAGCCGTACCTTCTACGGCCCCGACCGCGAGCCCACCACCAGCCTGGCCTTCCCCCTCTGGCACATCTCCGGCATGGACAACTTCTCGATTCCTCATCCCATGTTCGAGAAGAAGAGCGACTACGCCAAGGCGCACGGCATTCCCGAAGACAAGGTCGTCACCCACGCCACCACCGGCTCCGGCCCCTCGGCTTCGTTCCTGGGCAGCGACATGCGCGCCGCCTACTACGGCGGTACGACGCTCAACGGCGCAGGCCAGAACCTCGGCCTGTTTGAGTATCTGGGCACCGATCTCTCCGACCTGAGCACCTACTTCAGCAATGTGGGCCAGACCAACAACGTGCCCATCACCCTGCTCTCGACCGACGGCACCAGCACCTCCTGCGTCGACTCCCGCGCCGGCGGCGATTGCGACGACACCGAGCAGACCCTCGACATGACCCAGGCCGTCGGCATGGCGCCCGGCCTTTCCAGCCTGGTCATGTACATCGGCTCAACCGACACGGCAATCATCAGCGCCATGACCACCCACAGTCCGCTGCCAACCACCATCGGCTGCTCCTGGGGATGGACACCCGCCGATCCCTCCACGCTCGATCCCTACTTCGAGAAGATGTCTGCCCAGGGCCAGAACTTCTTTGCGGCCTCCGGCGACAGTTCCACCTGGTCGTCGAGCAACGAAGCCTGGCCGGCAGACGATGCCCATGTTGTCTCCGTTGGTGGCACTGACCTGACCACCGCCAGCGCCGCAGGCCCGTGGAAGTCTGAAACCGCCTGGACCGACTCAGGCGGCGGAATCTCTCCGGACTCAATCGCCATACCCTCGTGGCAGGCTGCCGCCGGCGTCATCAACTCCAGCAACAAGGGCTCAACCACACTGCGCAACGGCCCCGATGTCTCCGCCAACGCCAACTTCACCTTCTACACCTGCGCCGACCAAACCACCTGCCTCGCCAATGAGTACGGAGGCACCAGCTTCGCCGCGCCCATGTGGGCCGGCTATATCGCCCTGGTCAATCAGCAATTGATCAGCAACGGCGACTCGACCATCGGCTTCATCAACCCCACCATCTACGCGCAGAACGAGTCCGGCGGCGCACTCACCTCTGCGTACGCAACCGACTTCCACGACATCACTAGCGGCACCTCGGGCAGCTATTCCGCGGTCACCGGCTACGATCTGGTCACCGGTTGGGGCAGCCCCAACGGCATAGGCCTGATCAACGCCCTTGCTCCCACCAGCCAAACCCCGGCCTTCACGCTCTCTGCCTCGCCCACCTCTGTCTCGGTCGTCGTCGGCAACAGCGGAACTTCGACTATCACCACCGCAGTCTCCGGCGGATTCGACGCGGCGATTGCCTTGACCGCCAGCGGCCAGCCCGCCGGCGTCACCGTCAGCTTCAGTCCGTCTTCCATCGCCGCGCCGGGCTCGGGTACATCGACCGCCACGCTGGCCGTAGCGTCGACCACCACTCCCGGCACTTACACCATCACCGTCAGCGGCTCGGGCGGCAGCATCACCCACACCGCCACCATCTCGCTCACCGTCACCTCCGCACCGGTCCCCGCCTTTACGCTGGCGGCCTCGCCCACATCCGTCTCCGTGGCGCAGGGCAGCACCGGCAAGTCCACCATCACCACCACCGTTTCCGGCGGATTTAGCTCGGCCGTCGCCTTGTCCGCCTCCGGCTTGCCAACGGGCGTGACCGCTGCATTCAGCCCCACATCCATCGCGGCGCCCGGCTCCGGAACGTCCTCGTTGACTCTGACCGTGGCATCGACTGCGGCGACAGGAACATCCACCATCACCATCACCGGCACCGGCGGCGGAATAACGCATACAGCCACTGTATCGCTTACAGTTACTGCGGCGGTAACGGGCAGTTACACGATTTCCGTCTCGCCCACTTCCGGCTATCTGTATCAGGGACAAAGCGGCTATGGGGTGGTCACCATCACCGCCTCGGGCGGGTTTGACTCCAAGGTCACTTTGTCGGCGACGGGCATTCCCTCCGGCGTCACCGGCAGCTTCAGCCCAACCTCCGTCACCGGCTCCGGCTCATCGGACTTCACCCTGACCGTTGCCAGAAACGCCCCCACCGGCACCTTCCCCATCACCATCACGGGGACAAGTGGAAGCACATCCCACTCCACCACGCTCACCTTCTCCATCTACAGCAGGTTTGAAAAGAAATAGCCGCATGCGTAACCTGCACTTGTCAGAACGACAAGGCCCGGACTCCTCAGTCCGGGCCTTTTCTGCTCCGATTTCCAATCGACTTTGGCCCCTACTGCCTGATCGCCGCCTTCGCCTTCGGAATCCCGTGCTGGTGGCAATCCGTACACTTCACCCAGTGAATATTGTGTGGGCTCTTCGCATTCACGAACGTCGTATCCATCGTCTCCACGTCGATGCCGCAGTGGGACATCTGCGGATGGCAGTTCTTGCATGAGGCCCTCGCATTTTGGTTGTGCCCGCTGTGGCACGCGATGCAGCCGATGCCCTCATGCACGCCGATCGGCGTCCGGTCGTCGCCTGAGCCGGCTTGCGAACCCCATCCATTTGAAGCCGCCGCCGAACCCGGCTCCGGCACGCGCGCCGCATGGCACTGGTAGCAGACCGCGGCCCGCTGATCGGGGCTCACATTCACCCTGCGCGCGCCATCGTGCAATTCAGGAAACGCCAGCGCCGCCGCGGCAAAGTGCACTCTTTCGCGCCGGTCGAAAAAGGCCAGCGACTCATCGAAAGGCTGCCCGGCCATGGAGAAGCGTTCCTTCGGCTTTTCGTCCACCGGTCCCTGGCGATGCACCTGGTGGCAGGCCTGGCAGGGAATCGCCGGCTGATCGGCCAGGTCTGTGCGCACAATTCGCCACGGCCCCAGCGTATTCTGCGGCTGCACCAGTTCGCGAATCGACCCGCCGAAGTGCATCCCATGGCAGCGCAAACAGTCTTCCATCAAATGCTGGTGCGAGTTCTGCTTCGCATCGGCGAAGATCTCCGTGTAGCTGGCGCTGTGCGGCCCTGCATGCCAGGTAGCATATTCGTACTGGTGGCATTTCTGGCAGTTGGGCACCATCTCCACCACGTCCCGGTCGCGCAGCCCTATCCCCTCCGGCCAGCTGTGCATCAGGTGGACTCGTATATGCCGCAGCTTGGTTCCCAGGCTGGCCACGTGGCAATCCATGCAGGTGGCGTTGCGGTGCGGAGCACCATGCACCTCGCTCACGTAAGCCGCCATCTCGTGGCAGCTCGCGCAGCCCTGCCCGCGCTCCGAAGTGTAGTAGTACGACGCGCCGTAAGTTCCGCCCACAGCCAGCAAGCCGAAGCAAGCGACGATCAGGGCCGCAATCTTCAAAAACCTCATGACCGGAAGCCCGTGCCCTTCCAGTTCTTTTTGAGCGCATCGGAGGCAAAGTAGGCTACGGCCATAATCGTCAGCGCCGGGTTGAATCCACCGTTGGTCACGTGCACGCTGGAGTCGATCACAAACACGTTGTCCACGTCGTGAATCCTGCAATCGCGGTCCACCACCGAGCTTCTCAGGTCCTCGCCCATGCGGCAAGTTCCCGCCTGGTGCTGGCCTGCTGAAACCAGCTCCGCCTTGCCCGCCATGCGCGAAGTATGGATGGCCCCAGCCTCTTTCAACCAAGCCTCCGCGCGCGTAGCCTGCATCTCGCCGATCTCGAAGGTATGCGGATGCACGTTGCCCGCAATGCGCGCCACCGGCAAACCCCATTTGTCCTTGACTGTCGGGTCAACCGTCACGCGTGCATCGGCAGTCGGAATCTGCTGCGTGGGCCCGAAAATCTGAATGCAGCGCTTGTGCCAGTGGCGCATGGCCTGCTTGTGCCCCAGCCCCCAACTCGGCGTGTTCTCCGGCAGCCGGTCGATCATGTGAATCGGCAGCCGGATAAACTCGTTCGCCAGCATGCCGCCGCCGCACAACCCCGGAGTGCCGTGGTTATAATCGCTCACCGCAATGGTCGCCCCCGGCCCAATGTCGTCGTATGTTTCGAAGTCGAAAAATCCCACCGCTCCCGTATAGTGGTGCCCTTGCAAGTTGCGTCCCACCTGGTCGTATCGATTGCCCAGTCCGTCGGGAAACAACCGGCTCTTCGAATTCAACAGCAGCCGCGCCGACTCCACCGCGCACCCTGATACAACCACCAGGTCGCAAAGCTGCTCCTGCAAATGTCCTGCCTCGTCGAAGTAGGCCACGCCCCGCGCCCGTCCCCGATCGTCGGTCAAAATCTCCTTAACCATGCACTCGGTGCGCAGCTCGCAGTTGCCCGTGCCCAGCGCAATCGGAATTACTGTGTTTTGCGAACCGTTTTTCGCGTCCACCTCGCAGGCAAAACCGACGCACCAGCGGCAGCGCATGCAAGGTCCGCGCCCGTTATACGGCACGCTGTTGCGCGCCATGGGAATGTGAAAGGGATGCAGCCCCAGCCGTTTTGCGGCCGGCTCCAGAATTCCGAACTCCCGCCCCGGCGGCAGCGGCGGCATGGGCAGCGGACGCTTGCGCGGCCCATGAAACGGCGTTCCCGAATAGTCGCCCGAGATGCCGATCTCGTATTCCGCCTTTTCGTAGTAAGGCTCCAGTTCGTCGTAGTCGATGGGCCAGTCTTCCAGCGAACTCCCCGCCGGCGCGCCATACGTCGAGCGCATGCGGAAGTCCTGCGGCAAGTACCGCCACGCCTGCGCCCCGTAGCTCAGCGTTCCTCCGCCCACGCAGGCAGCATCGTTCTGGTAGACGCCCTCGCTCGCCAGCGCCGTATGCGCCGCGCCTTTCGCATCCACCCACACCCGCGGATTTCCCTCGTCCTCCGGCCCAAACGCGTTGCCCAGCAGGGAGGTCCGCTGGTTGCGCAAATCGTCCTTGCGGCAATCGTTGGCGGTGTACCACTTGCCCCGTTCCAGCAGCACCACGCTCAGCCCGGCCACGGCTAGTTCCTTGGCCACAACGCCGCCCGCCGCGCCCGCGCCCACAATCACCACATTCACCCGCTTCATGAGGCCGCCCCGCCTGGGTCATACTTGGTCAGGTCGTACTGCGCCCGCCCGCGCACCGGCGGCTCCGCCAGCCCCAGCATGCGCCAGCTGACCGCATCGCGATTTCCCCCATGCCGCGGCGATCCGTAGTAGCCCTCCATGGTGTGGTTGCGCACCACCCAGAAAAATTTGCTGTTCTCAACCGCGAGCTTCTCAACCATCTCAAGTTTCTGCGGCTCTGAAAGCGAAGACATCTCCTGCCCGAACTGTTTCCGGCTCAATTCTTCAGCCTGTTCCAGCCCCTCGCGATAAGCTTCCCTATGCCGCCGGTAATGCCGCATGAGTTGCCGGTCAATGTAGTTCAGCACGCCCGTCTGCGAAGCGCTTGGGAAATCGTCCGCGGGCACAATCTGGTCGCAAATCACCGCAAGGCTCCGCGCCTGCCCGTCGCTCAGGAACTCCCAGTCTCCCTGCCTGCCGCCCTTGCACCCGACGGCCAGCGCCGCGCCACCCAGTGCGCCCGCCGCAACAAACTGCCGCCGCGTCAACTGCCCGGCATTCCCGCGCGAGACCATAGGCATCTCCCTCGCGCCTCAACTGAGGCCCGCAGAAGCTTTATCGAAGGAAACAAACACACGCATCGATGAGCATTCTTGCAGTCCATCCTTCGCGTACGCGCACGCACCGGTCTGTGTTCTAAATCACGTTGTGTCCTCTGCCCCGCCGGCCCGTACCGCTGTATCCTGACCCTTGGAACCGGATTCCCAAAATCTTCGCGCCTCTCCCGGCTCATGGGCTGCCGTGGCCGTGACGCTCTGCGGCGTCTGCGCATTTCTTCAGCTTTATTGCACCCAGCCCCTGCTGCCCCTCTTCACGCATCTCTTTCACGCTGGGAAAACCGCCGCCGGCATGACCGTCTCCGCTGCCACGCTCGGCGTTGCGCTTTCGGCGCCCATCTTCGGCGCGCTCACCGAGCGGCTGCCGCGCAAAAAGGTCATCGTCGCCTCGCTCCTTGGCATCTCCCTCCCAACGCTGCTCGCAGCAACATCTACGTCGCTGGGTCAGCTCATCTTCTGGCGATTTCTCCAGGGAATCATGGTCCCCGGCATCGTCGCCGTCCTCGTCACCTACATCGGCGAGGAGTGGCCGCCGGACCGCGTGGCCCTGATCATGAGCTTCTACGTCAGCGGCACCGCCCTCGGCGGCTTCACCGGCCGCGTGGGCACCGGCATCCTGACCGACTGGTTCAACTGGCGCATCGCCTTCCTTGTGCTCGGCGCTGCATCGCTCGCCGGAGCCGCCGCCGTCGCCGCCTGGCTCCCCAAAGGCTCCCGGGTGCCCCCGGTCTCACTTCTGAGCCCTGGGAATCGGCGGGTGCCTCCGGTCTCACTTCTGAGCCCTGGGAATCGGCGGGTGCCCCCGGTCTCGCTTTTGAGACCGGGGAATCCAGCCCCTTCATCCGCCCAGCTTTCCTTCCCCTACCAGGTCCAGGCCCTCTTCCGCAGCCGCCGCCTTCTCGCCACCTTCGCCGTCGGCTTCAACGTCCTGTTCTCCCTGGTCGGCGTCTTCACCTGGATCACCTTCCACCTCAGCGCCGCCCCGTACTCCCTCACCACCACCGCGCTCAGCTCGCTCTTCTTCGTCTATCTCGTCGGCCTCGTCGTCACCCCCGCCGCCGGATTCCTCATCACCCGCATCGGTCTGCGCGCCGGTATCGCCGGAGCCATCGCCTGCTCCATGGCCGGCGTTCTGTTCACCCTCGCGCCCTCGTTCTGGGTCATCGTCCTCGGCCTCGCCCTGGTTTCGTCCGGAGTCTTCATTGCACAAACCGCTTCGCAGAGCCATCTCCGCGTAGCCGCACCGCCCGGCGCACGCGTCACCGCAGCCGGCCTCTACATGACCTGCTACTACCTGGGCGGAACCGCTGCCGGCGTCGTTCCCGGCGCCTTCTGGGCAATGGGCAAATGGCCGGCCTGTGCGGCCTTCATTGTCGCCATGCAGGCCATTGCCATGACCATCGCGCTAGCCGGCTGGCGCACCCCGAAATCGGCATCCATCGCCGCCGAGCAGAATCCATGAACCCTCAACCCGCAAAAGCGAATCTATAGCTGTGTACGCGCACCACCGTTCCCCTTCGCAGTATTTCCCGGCGCCGACGTTGAGCTCGTTCGGCGCTTAGCAGGCCGTGGTGAAACTCTGGCTTTGAAAGGGCGCGACTTTAGTCGTGCCGCAAACGGCTGATAATAAACGATGGGCTTTAGCCCCTGAGGGATGTTCTTAGGCAATTTGAACTTTCACCACAGGCTGTTAGCCAATCGTCTCCGCGTCATAATAACCAGAGGAGAAGACTTTTGTCTGCAGCGTCTACCGCATTGCCGGCCCCCGGCGGAGTAACCGTCAACAACCCGCAGCCCATCGCGCAGGCGCAATGGAAGCCCCGCGTCAATCCCTGGCTCATCGCCATGACGGTGGCCCTGGCCGCTTTCATGGAGGTTCTCGACACCTCCATTGCCAACGTCGCCCTGCCCCACATCGCCGGCAACCTCGGCGCCAGCACCGACGAAGGCACCTGGGTGCTGACCAGCTACCTGGTCTCGAACGCCATCGTCCTCCCATTGGGCGGATGGGCCTCCAGCGTTCTCGGCCGCCGCAATTTCTTTGTCCTCTGCATCGTCATCTTCACCGTCTCCAGCTTCCTCTGCGGCGCGGCCCTCTCGCTGCCCATGCTGCTTGTCTTCCGCATCTTGCAGGGCGCGGGCGGCGGCGGTTTGCAGCCCATGGCCCAGGCCATCATGGCCGACAGCTTTGAACCCCAGAAGCGCGGCCAGGCATTTGCTCTGTACGGCCTGGTTGCCGTTCTCGCTCCGTCCATTGGCCCCACGCTCGGCGGCTGGATCACCGACAACTTCTCCTGGCGCTGGATCTTCTACATCAATATTCCTGTCGGCATCCTGGCCTTCATTCTCGTTACCCGACTCGTCGAAGACCCGCCCTGGATCAAGCCCGACCGTTCCCGCTTCTTCCGCATGGACTACGTCGGCCTGGCCTTCCTCACCATCGCCATGGGCGGCATGCAGATCATGCTCGACAAGGGAGAAGAGAACGACTGGTTCTCTTCCAACTTCATCCGCTTTTTCGCGTTCCTGTTCGTCTCCGGCATGATCGCCCTCGTCTGGTGGGAGTGGAATCAGAAAGAGCCGCTCATCAACCTGAAGGTCTTCCGCTTCAAGAATTTCGCCATCTGCTGCTTCCTCATGATGCTGGTCGGCGGCGTGCTCAACGCCAACACCGTGCTCCAGCCCCAGTTCATGCAGCAACTGCTCGGCTGGACAGCCACCACTGCCGGCCTGGCCCTCACCGCCGGCGGCGTCACGCTGCTCATCGTCATGCCTCTGGCGGGTTTTGCCACCAGCAAAGTCTCCGCACGCTACCTCACTGCCCTCGGATTTCTCCTATTCATCGTCACCTTCCGCGTTGCCGCGGAAGTCACCACTCTCGACATGACCTTCGGTCAGGCCTCCTGGCTCCGCGTAGTGCAAATGATCCCGCTGCCTTTCTGCTTTATCTCCATCACCACCGCGGCCTACGTCGGTATGCCCAAGGAAGACTCGAACCAGGTCGCCGGACTCATCAATTTCGCAAGAAACATCGGCGGCAGCGTCCTGATCGCCCTCACCAACGCCCAGGTCACCAGCCGCTCCTTGTGGCACCAGCAGCACCTGCAGAGCGTCATGACGCCCGCTTATATCGCCTACCAGCAGCACGTGAATGGGCTGAGCGGTTTTTTCAGCAACAAATTCGGCGACCCCAACAGCGCAACCCTGGCCATTGCCAACATCTACAACCAGCTCAACCGCCAGGCCGGTGTGCAAGGCTACCAGGACGTCTACATGGAGCTCTCGTATATGTCCATCGGCCTTGTCGTGCTGGCCTTCCTGCTCAGCAAAAACAAGCCCGGCGCAGCCCCCGGCGGCGGCGGGATGCATTGATCCATCCAGCGTCCTGTCTCAAATGTTCATAAAAGGACCTGTCATCCTGAGCGAAGCGTACTTCAGCGGAGTCGAAGGACCTGCTTTTCGAAAAGCTCGTGGCAAACCGGGTGGTACAAAACAACTGCCGCGAGCTTCTGAGACACCGCACTAGCCTTTGGCGAACATCGCCTTGATCCCGCGCAGCGCTTGCCGGGTCCGCGCTTCGTTCTCGATGAGCGAGAACCGCACATGAGCATCGCCGTAGTCGCCAAATCCAATCCCCGGCGAGACGGCCGTCTTGGCCTCCGTGAGCAGCCGCTTCGAAAATTCCAGCGACCCCAGCTTGCGATACTGCTCCGGAATCTGCGCCCATACAAACATAGTGGCTTTGGGCAGCGCGACCGGCCAGCCCAGCTTATTCAGGCCCTCGACGAGCACATTGCGCCGGCTGCGGTAGTTCTCGCAAATCTCCGCCACACACTCCTGCGGCCCCTCAAGCGCGGCGATCGACGCGACCTGGATGGGCGTGAACGTGCCGTAGTCGAAGTAGCTCTTCAGCCGCGCCAGCGCCGAAACCAGCACCGGGTTGCCCACCATGAATCCCACCCGCCATCCCGGCATGTTGTAGCTCTTGCTCAGGGTAAAGAATTCGACAGCCACATCCTTCGCGCCGGGAACCTGCAATACGCTAGGCGGCTTGTAGCCGTCAAAGCCCAGGTCCGCATACGCCAGGTCGTGAATCAGATGGAAGCCATACTCGCGCGCCAGTTCCACGAGGCGGACGAGAAAAGGAAGCTCGACGCACTCGGTGGTCGGGTTTGACGGGAAGTTGACGATCAGCGCCTTGGGCCGCGGAACCATGCGCGGAATCAGGTCCTCCAGCTCCGCAAGGAACTTCTCCTGGTCGTGCACCGGCACACTCACCACGTGCGCCCCGGCGATGACCGGCCCGTAAATGTGAATCGGATAGCTGGGGTTGGGCACCAGCACCGTGTCGCGCGAATCCAGAATCGCCAGGCACAAGTGCGCGATGCCTTCCTTCGACCCGATAGTGACAATCGCCTCGCTCTCCGCGTCGAGATCGACGTTGTAGCGCGTCTTATACCAGTTGCAGATTGCCTTGCGCAGCCGCGGAATGCCGCGCGAAACCGAGTAGCGATGCGTGGGCGGCTTGAGCACCGCTTCCACCAACTTGTCTACGATGTGTTTGGGCGTGGCCCCGTCGGGATTCCCCATTCCGAAATCGATAATGTCCTCGCCCACGCGGCGAGCCGATACCTTCATCTCCCCCGTAATATTGAACACATACGGCGGGAGCCGCTGAATACGACTGAACTCTTCCATCCGATAAGTCTAAGGCAAAGAGGGAAGATTGGCTTGGAGAGGCATCGAAGAGGTTACAGGTTGGCGCGCGATTCGGCTGCGAGACGGCGGGAGATGGCGCGAAGCAATTGAATGCCGATGAGGACGTTAATCAAGCTGACGGCGCAATTCAAGGAACCGATCCATACCCCTGTTGAGTTGTGAAACTTCAAATTATCCACGATCACAAAGGCGCACACACAAAAAGTAATGGAGAAAATCGCGACATACGCGACTGCGGAGGCGCGCGACCACTGCGTACTCGATTGATCGAATCGCCGGCCGATTCGTCCCATGGTGCGAATTATAGTCCCGGTGCGCACTTTTCCATGATGCTTTCAAGTTTACGATTCCCAAGGCTGTGTTGAGCAGGCCAACCAGGAGCAAGGCACGATTTCCCCGCGCGAGGTCGACGATGGAAAGAGCCAGCGACAAACAGGCGAATACGGACCACAGAATAGTGCTGATGGCCCATGTCGTGTGCCAGTTCTGGCCCTAATCGACTAAGGTTCTGCTGCCTGGCTGCCGCATGGCTTGAGGTATAGCCGAGCCGGGGACTGCTGGGAACACGCCAGCCGAGACACGCGGACGGAACGCGGATGTTTTGGACCTTATACTGATAGACGACATGCCCCAATTCCGGCCCGTAGACGAACAGATGGACCTGCTCGAAAAAGGCGCCGCGGAGATCATCCGCGTCAACGACCTGCGCGAGCGCCTCGAAGACAGCCTCAAAACCGGCCGCCCCTTGCGCGTAAAGGCCGGCTTCGACCCCACCGCGCCCGATCTCCATCTGGGCCACACAGTGCTCTTGCGCAAACTGCGCCACTTTCAGCAGCTCGGCCACACCGTCATCTTCCTGGTTGGCGACTTCACCTCGCTTATCGGCGACCCCACCGGCAAGAACGTAACCCGCAAGCCGCTCACCCGCGAGCAGATTGACGAGTTCGCGAAGACTTATCAAGAGCAGGTCTTCAAAATCCTCGACCCCGAAAAGACCGAGGTCCGCTACAACTCCGAGTGGCTCGGCAGGCTGGGCTACGAGCAGACCATTCGCCTCGCCTCCCACTTTACCGTCTCGCAGATGCTGGAGCGCGACGAGTTCCACAAGCGATTCCAGGCCGAGCAGCCGATCGGTCTGCACGAACTGCTTTACCCCCTCATGCAGGGCTACGACTCCGTCGCTCTCGAAGCGGACGTCGAGCTTGGCGGTACCGATCAGCGCTTCAACCTAATGGGCGGCCGCGAGCTGCAGCGCCACTACGGCCAGAAGCCGCAGATCATTCTCATGACGCCGATCATCGAGGGCCTCGACGGCGTGCAAAAAATGTCGAAATCCCTGAACAACGCCATCGGCATCAACGAGCCCCCCGCCGAAATGTACGGCAAGCTCATGTCCATCAACGACGACCTGATGTGGAAGTACTGGGTCTTTCTGACGGACCTCAGACAGTCGGAAGTGGAAGCTCTCAAGGCTGAGGTGGCCGCAGGCAAGCTCCATCCCATGGAAGCCAAGAAGCGCCTCGCCCGCACCATCACCGCAGGCTTTCACGGTGAAGCCGCCGCGATGGCCGCCGATGAGAATTGGGCCCGCATGTTCCAGCAGAAGGAGACTGCCGAAGATCTGGAAGAGGTCACTTGTGCCTACGCCGATTTGGTTGGCCCGTCCGGAGCGCCAGGCGCGCTGCAGATTCGTCTGCCGAAGCTGCTAATCAACCTGGGACTGGCTGCATCGGGCGCTGAGGCGAGCCGTAAAATTGCGGAAATGGCGGTCAAACTGGACGGCGAAACGGCTCGGAACCCATTGATTCCACTGGCCGCGCTGCCCACGCGGATCGTGGTCCGCCTCGGCAAAAAGGCCAAAGTAGCAAATATCTTGTAAAATGGCCTTTCTGAATTAGCCAAATGGCGTACAATAAGTCAGGAGATCGATTATGGCGATGCGTACTGTGTCCGAAGTGCTGGGTGGAGAAGTCATTCTCGGCAGGGCGGCGAGGCATGGCGGAACAATGGCTGAGCTGGTCCGCGAGGGGTTGCCGGTGAAGGCTCTCTTTCTGCTGGCCCAGCGGCTCGACCTTCGCCAGGCAGAAATCTCGGAAAAAATTGGCATCCCTCAGCGAACCCTGACCCGACGGATGACGCAACACTCGCGGCTCACCCCCGCCGAATCTGACCGTACGGTGCGATTGGCCCAGGTTTTCGCCAATGCGTCCGAAACCCTCGGCAGCGGTGACAAGGCCGCCGCGTGGCTCAAGACGCCCAATCGCGCCCTGCGCGGTGGCCGTCCGCTGGATCAGGTCGACACCGACCCAGGAGTCCGCGAAGTGGAAGACATTTTGGGCCGAATCGCGTACGGCGTTTATAGCTGATGCGCGTCTGGAGGATTTGTCGAGCGCCCTATGCAGCCGAGGCGTTCTCCGGCGAGGGCGCGAGGCGCTTCGGGGGCCGTTGGAACTCGCGCGGAGTACCCATGGTTTATGCGTCCACCTCGCTGTCACTGGCCGCCATCGAGTTGTTTGTCCACCTTGAGCCGGGCCAGGCTCCAGGGGATTTGGTCTATCTTTCCGCAACACTGCCTGACGGCGAGCCGGTACGTACGATCCAGCCGGCCGAACTGCCGCCGGATTGGTGGTCGGACGACATTGCCAGTTCAGCGGAGTCGGCTAGGGAACTCGGCGATGCCTGGATACGGGATCGCTCCTCGCTGGCGATGATGGTTCCGTCCGTCCCCATTCGCGTGGAGTGGAATGTGCTGCTCAATCCGCTCCATCCGCGCATGAGTGAGCTGCTCATCGAACCCGCCCAGTCCTTCACCTTCGACGCGCGAATGTTCCAACAGAATCAGCCGTAAACGGCTGGCCTTCAACCGCCTAATGCGAACTTCCGCGCCGATTCCAGCAGCCGCGCTACCGATTCCTTCGAGCAAGACTCCGTATAAATCCGCATCAACGGCTCTGTCCCGCTGGCGCGCAGCAGCAGCCATGTCTCGGCTGCATTGGGTTTGGTTTTCGCTTCGGGGTTGTCGAGGTAGAACTTCACGCCGTCGAGGTTTTCCTGGCGCAGAATGGGCATTCCGGCAAAGACCGAGCTGCCAACCTTGAGCGCGCGGGCCTGTGCTATTGCCGCATTCTTGATGTCGTCGGAAATATGCAGGTCGACGCGCCCGTACTGGTGCTCACCGTACTCGGCTTGCAGGTCGGCAACCAGCTGTCCCAGCGTTTTACCTTCCTCGGCCATCACGTTGGCAAGCAGCAGCGCGTTGAGCAGGCCGTCGCGCTCGGGCAGGTGCCGCTGGAAGCCGATGCCGCCCGACTCCTCGCCGCCCATCACGATCTCGCGCTCCAGCATGAGGTCGACGACATACTTGAAGCCGATGCCGTGTTCGATCAGCTCGCGTCCGTGCTTGGCGCAGATGCGGTCCAGCATCTTGGTCGTGTTGAAGGCGCGGGTCACGGCTCCCGGCCAGCCCTTCCGCTTGAGCACCCAGCTCAAAAGGACGGAAAAAATCTTGTGCGGATCGACAAAGTTTCCATCCTCGTCGGTCGCGCCAATGCGGTCGGCGTCGCCGTCCGTACACAGGCCGGCCTGGCAGTGGTTGGCTACGGTCGCCTCTCCCAGGGCGCGGATGTGCGGCTCGATCGGCTCGGGGTTGATGCCCGGAAAAAGCGGATCGACATTGCCGCGAATCTGCACGTGCTCCACGCCAATCCGCGTAAAAATGTCCGCGATGATCGTCCGCCCCGCTCCATACATGGAGTCGATGCAGAACTTCATTCCCGAGCGCGAGATGAGGTCGAGATCGGCAAAGCTCTCGATCGCCTGGAGGTAAGGCGGCAGGAAATCGACTTCTTCAATCGCCGCGGACGCCGCGCCGGCCGCAGCCGGTCGGCCAAGATATGTCTCGATCTCGGCGATGATCGAGGGCTTGCCCGATCCGCCGTACCAGGCCTTGTACTTCACGCCGTTCCACTGCGCCGGATTGTGCGACGAAGTGATCATGATGCCGCCTGCGGCCTTGCGCCCGCGGACGCCGAAGCTGAGCGCAGGTGTCGGCGTGATGTCGTTGGCTAGCAGCACCGGAATCCCGCTCGCCGCAACAACTTCCGCGCAGGCGTGCGCAAACGCCTTCGACCCAAAACGCGTGTCGTAGCCTATGCAAAGGCCCTTGGCAGGATCTTCCTGGTCTGAGCCGCGGCGCGCATGAACGTAAGCAGCCACAGCCTGGGCAGCCACGCGCACATTCGCGAAAGTAAAATCGTCAGCGATAACGCCGCGCCAGCCGTCGGTGCCAAATTTGATTTGCGGGTGGGCCATGCTTGGGTTCTTCGTCTCCATTAATAAAGAGGATAACGGAGAGCGGCGCCAGGGCGGCGTGCGGCAAGACTTAGAGGCGTTTGGACCAATAGCCGGGACGCTGCTTGGCGTGGGCTACGGCGAGAATCTCAATTTTGCGTGGAAATTCGCGGAAAACTACAAAATAGGGATATCGGTTGAGCATTACGCGGCGAGTCCCTCGCAAATACGGCACTCCAATTCGCGGAGAATTCAGCAACCTTTCGAATGCGCTTCTCAATTCTGCGTCGAAGCCCAAAGCTTCCGATTCGCTTCGCATCCAGTACCACTCAAACGCGACGTCGGCCTCTGCCTCGGCGGCAGGATGAAGGTGCGGCCGCTTCACTTGAGCTGTCGGGACTTCAGCCGAGCGTCCATGCGGGCAAGGACATCCTCGAGCGGGATCATCTCCACTGCACCCGAGTCGATCTCATCCAGGCGGCGCTTGATCTCGCCATCCCAGGCGGCTTCAATCTCCACCTCCGCCGGACTCTTATCCTTGATAAGCAGGCTCTCCACAAGCCAGTCGATTTCATCTGGAGGCAACTGGAGCGCTTCTTCGAGAATTCTCTGCGCGCTAGGACTCATGGGAAGATTGTAGCTCGAAATGGAATCCCGGCGCTGATGGAACTCAGATCAGCTCAGTCCGTCCTGACAACCCCAGCTCCTTCACAATCTTCCCCACATCCTGCGAGTGGTCGCGATGCGCAATCAACAGCGCATCTTCCGTGTCCACAATGACAAGGTTTTCAACGCCCACCAGCGCCACAAATTTCTTGGGGCTGTAGATGTAGTTGTTACCGGCGTCAATGGTCAAATGGCCTTCGCTCTCGGCCACGTTGCCTTCGCCGTCGCCACGCAACCGGGTGTCGAGCTGGTACTCGTAGAGCGACGCCCAGGATCCCAGATCGTTCCAGCTGAACTCGGCAGGAACGCAGCAAAGGTGCGAGAGATGCTCCCCCTTGGCCGAGCGCGGCTCCAGAACGGCGTAGTCCACGGAGATGTTTTCACACTTGGGATAGAGCGAGTGAAACACCTCTTCAAAATCGGGCGTGCCATACGCTGCGGCAATGCTTTCCAGCAGCGGCGCCGTCTCCGGCAGGTGCTCGCGCACAGCATTTGCCAGCGTCCGCGCCGACCACAGAAACATCCCTGAGTTCCAGTAGTAATTGCCCGCGGCCACAAACTCCTCGGCGCGGTTCTGGTTCGGCTTCTCGGTGAAACGGCGCACGTGCAGCGCGGAATCGTCCTTGGTATAGTCGCCGGTTTCGATGTATCCGTAGCCGGTTTCGGCGCGGGTGGGCTCAATGCCCAGCACCACCATGTTGTCGCCAACCGCCGCCAGGGCAATGCCCTTTTGCAGCGCCTTCAAAAAACGCGGCTCATCCGCGATGACGTGATCGGAAGGAAACACACCCAGCACGGCATTGGGGTTTTGCCGCTCGATGAGGAACGCAGCCAGCCCGCAGGCCGGTGCGGTGTTGCGGGCCACAGGCTCCTGCACAATCTGTTCGGCCGGGAGTCCCGGCAACTGATCCGCGATCTCGTGGGCCAAAAACTCGTTGGTAATGATCCATGTCTTTTCGAGCTTTGCCAGCGGCTTCAGGCGCTCCACCGTCTGCTGAATCATGGATCGCTCGCCGTCGAGCGCCAGCACCTGCTTGGCGCGCGCGCGGCGTGAGCGGGGCCAGAAGCGGGTGCCGCTGCCGCCGGCGAGAATCACAGGGCGAAAATCGATTGACTTCGACATTGAAGACACATCCTACCGGACCGGCGGCATGTTTGCACAGTGCGCGTATGACTTTTTGGCGATGGGTCGATCTGAAAGCGCCCGAGCATCGACGGATTCCCATGCGCCTGTGCTCAAATTCACCGGCGAGGCTCGCTGTGCCAGAGGCGGCTTCACTTCAGTTGCGTCAGGAATTCTCCCATGCGCCGCACGCCCTCGTCGATGTTCTGCTTGGTCACCGGGTAAGAGATGCGGATGTGCTCCGCAGTGCCGAAGGCCTCGCCGGGCACGGTGACCACATGGGCCTCATGCAGCAGCCGCGTAGCCAGTTCCGTGGCCGTACGAATGCCTCCCTTGCCAATGAAGGCGCCGATGTTGGGATAAACGTAGAACGCGCCTTCGGGCTTGGTGCATGTAATTCCGGGAATCGTGGCCAGCTTGGCAAGCATATAGTCGCGCAGGTCGATGAACTCCGCGCGGAATTCGCAAACGCACTCCTGCGAGCCGTTCAGCGCGGCAATGGCCGCCTTCTGCACCATGCTGGCGGCGTTCGATGTGGACTGCGACTGCAGTTTGCTCAGATTCGCAACAACGGGCTTCGAGGCCAGCGCAAATCCCGCGCGCCATCCCGTCATCGAATAGGTCTTCGAAAGCGAACCGAGAATGACCAGGTGCTCCTTGGCCCATGTGAACGACCCGCCCGAAACGGGTTTGCCCGCATAGTTCAGATACACATAGCACTCGTCCAGAAGCAGAAAAATCCCGCGCTCGTGGGCGAGATGGACAATGCGCTCCAGATCCTCCGCCGAAACCACCGAGCCGGCGGGGTTCGACGGCGAGTTGAGAATGATCGCCTTCGTCTTCGGCGTAATGGCCTTTTCAATCGCGTCCGCCGTTATGCGGAAGCTCTCCGCCTCGCTGGTCTCCAGAAACACCACCTTGCCGCCCGCATACTGGATGATGTCCTTGAAGCTGACCCAGTAGGGGACAGGCAGAATGACCTCGTCGCCGTGGTCCACCAAAACTTGAACGGTGTTGAACAGCGCCAGTTTCCCGCCCGTTGTAAAGATGGCTTCGTCCAACGCGTAGTCTGACCCGAAGTCGCACGCATGGCGCTCGACGATGGCCTTGCGCACGTCGGAGATGCCGGGAACGACTGTGTAGCGCGTGAAGTTGGCGTCGATGGCCGCAATGGCCGCGTCCTTGATGTGCCGCGGGGTAGGGAAATGGGGCTCGCCGGCGCCAAAATCCACCAGGTTCGCGCCTTGCGCGCGCAGCTTTGCAGCCTCCGCGGCCACAGCCATGGTTGCGGAAACTTCAATCCGCCCAATTCGATCGGCAAAAACTTTGGTAGGAGTTAAAACGGTCATGATGTCTCCTATCTTTACAGATTTCCGCTCCAAGGTCCAAGCCAGGGCAATCGCATGAACTCAGACCCGCTCATGGAAGCGCCTCATTTTGCTTGAAGAATCGGCTCAGGTCCCGGAGGCACCGCATGAAAATAGCCCAGGGCAACCCTGAGCAATGCGATGGCGCCGCCCTGGGGACGTGATCCATACTGTGCCTCGCGCCCCAGAGGGGAGCTGCGACATCCATGTTCAGCTCCAAGACAGACTCATGCGATTGCCCTGAGGTCCAAGCCTGTGCCCGCCCAGCCGGTCAGAAATAGTGCTCGGGCTCGTGCCAAAGCAGATTCGGCACTCTGGAACGGCTACGCGCAGCCGGAACCAGCGCGTTAAAGTGGATGTGACCCTATGAGCAACTTCAAGCTGAAGGCCACCCACGCCCCGGTCAAGGACTACTACGCCAAGCTGGAAAAATTCGGCCGCGGCAAGTTTGACAACGAGGGCAACATCCGCCAGGTGCCCCATCCTTCGCGTGCTTTCCAAAGGGTGGGACTGCACGATCCCCACCCAGACGCCGACCTGCTCCCGTAGGGAGCCAACGAAAATAGCCCCGGGTGAAAGCCGGGGAACCCGTCCCTCCAGCGCCCCGCCGTCCCGTAGGGCCGGCGTGATTCATCCCCACGCATACCGCGTATCAAATTCCAGCCGCATGATAGGCCGGACCTCTTGCCCGGACAGGTCCCATGCGATCCAACCCCCGCTCCCAGCGGGCGCCACCCGGCGAAAATTGCTCTGAATATGCACCATATCCCCCTATTTCCGGCGACTACCGATGGAGCAGCTTCAGCCGCTACGCCACCGGACGCACCTTCGCGGATAACAGCCCCGGGAGATTCCCCACAGCCTGTTCTAGCCCCCCGCTGTAGACTACCCTTGCCCCATGTCCCTGACCGTCGCTGACTTCGTCCACCGCTGGAAGATCAACTCGCAATCTGAGCGAGCCAGCGCCCAGTCCCATTTCATCGATCTGTGCCAGCTGCTCGGCGAGAAAACCCCGTCCGAGGCCGACCCCTCCGGCGAACGCTACGCCTTTGAAAAGCCCGTGAGCAAGACTCGCGGCGGCACCGGCTTCGCCGACGTCTGGCTGCGCGACCATTTCGCCTGGGAATACAAATACAAGGGCAAACACAAGAGCCTCCAAAAGGCCTACGAGCAGCTAAACGACTACCGTGAAGACCTGGGCAATCCGCCGCTTCTGGTCGTCTGCGACTTCGAACGCTTCGAAATCCACACCAACTTTACAGCTACCCGCAAGCGCGTCTATGCCTTCACCCTCGACGACCTCAACCGCAACCACGTCACAGCCACCTGCCCGCTCCCTCCGCTCGACGTTCTCCGCGCCCTGTTCGGCGATTACAACGTCCTCCGCCCCGAATACACCGACGCTCAGGTCACACAGGAAGCGGCCAAGCTCTTCAGCCGTCTCGCCGAGCGCCTTGAGCTTGAAAACCGCAACCTCGGCGCATCTCGCGCCGAGGTCGCGCATTTCCTCATGCGCCTGCTCTTCTGCCTCTTTGCCGACTCCATCCGCCTGCTCCCCGACCGCGTCTTTCGCACCATGATCCAGAGCGACGACCGCTTCCTCCCCAAGAAATTCCTCCGCAAGCTCAAGCTGCTCTTCGAGGCCATGAGCGAGCCCGATGGAATCTTCGGCGAGCACACCATCAAATATTTCAACGGCGGCCTCTTCGATTCGGCTTCGATCATCCAGCTCGACCTCGGCGATCTCGGAATCCTCTACGAGGTCTCCAAAAACTACGACTGGTCCCACATCGCCCCGGCCATCTTCGGCACCCTCTTCGAGCGGTCGCTCGATCCCGCGCGCCGCTCCCTCATTGGCGCCCATTACACCAGCGAGGAAGACATCCTGCTGCTCATCGAACCAGTTCTCGTTCGCCCGCTCAAACAGCGTTGGGAAACCGCCAAACAACGCATCCTTGAAGCGCTTGAGCTGGAGCAAGCAGAAGAGGCAGCTAGCAACAGCAAACAGGCTCGTCTTCGCGTCGATCTGCCCTCCGAAAAACTTCTCGGTGCATGGATCGAAGAACTCACTTCGGTTCGCGTCCTCGACCCCGCCTGCGGCTCGGGAAACTTCCTCTATGTCGCGCTCCGCCGCATGTTGGACCTCTGGCTCGAAGCCCGCCAGTTCGCCGCCGAGCAGGGCATCTCCCTCGTTGTCTCGAAGATGGTCTCACCCACCCAGCTCTTCGGCATCGAAACCGAGTTCTACGCCCACGAGCTGGCCTCGATTGTGGTCTGGATCGGCTTCCTGCAATGGAAGCACGAGCACTCCATCCAGGAAGACCGCGAGCCCATCCTCGAAAAACTCTCCAACATCGAGCACGGAGACGCGATCCTCCGCTACGACGCGGAAGGCAAGCCCTACGAGCCAGACTGGCCCAAAGCAGAATTCATCGTCGGAAACCCGCCATTCCTCGGCGGTAAGCTGCTCCGTAGAGAGCTCGGGGACAAGTATGTTGACGACCTCTTTGCGCTCTACGAGAGCCGCGTGAAAGCGGAATCGGACCTCGTGGTCTATTGGTTCGAAAAAACGCGCGCCCTCGTGCAAGAAAAGGCGGTGAAACGAGCGGGACTCCTTGCAACACAATCGATCCGTGGCGGCGCCAATCGGGCCGTACTGGACCGGATAGCTGAGACCGCAAACATCTTCTGGGCATGGAGCGACCGTCAATGGCTGCTACAGGGCGCAGCAGTACATGTGGCAATGGTCGGGTTCGACGACGGGTCGGAGCTATCGAAGATGCTCGACGGGCGACCCGTGACGGAAATCAACTCCAACCTCTCGAGCGGGGCCAACACGACCCAAGCCCTCACCCTGCCTGAAAATAAGAACCTCTGCTTCATGGGCGTGACCCGCATAGGCGAATTTGTCGTCGATCCCTCGACCGCCGACAAGATGCTGAGAGAACACCTAAACGTGAACGGCCGCCACAACTCGGATGTCGTCAAACCATGGATCAATGCAATCGATATCACGAGACAACGCCGCGGAAACTTCATCATCGACTTCGGCACCGAAATGAAGCTTGAGGACGCGGCGCAATACGAGATGCCGTTCGAATACCTAAAGCATAATGTAATGCCCGAACGAATGAGGAACCGCCGCGCGGGATACAGGGAAAGGTGGTGGATCTTCGGGGAGGCACGGGCCGGACTGCGGAAGGCGATTAGCGGCCTTTCTCGATACATCGCGACCCCCTTGGTCTCAAAGCACAGGGTCTTCATCTGGGTTCCCGTTGAAACCGTCTCCGAGAACTTAATCAACGTGATTGCCCGACAAGACGACTACTTTTGGGGAACCCTGAGTTCCGCCGCGCACGAGACCTGGGCGCGGGCCCAAGGAACCCAACTTCGCGAGGTGGAGAGCGGGTTCCGCTACACCCCGAACTCCACCTTCGACACCTTCCCGTTCCCTTGGCCGCCCGGAAAAGAGCCGAGTGAAGAAGACCCGCGCGTCAAAGCCATCGCCGACGCCGCCCGGGAACTCGTCCGCCTCCGCGATGCGTGGCAAAACCCGCCTGGGATTGCCCCCGAAGAGTTAAGAAACCGCACCCTGACCAACCTCTACAATCAGCGCCCCGAATGGCTGGCCAACGCCCATCGCGCCCTCGACGAAGCCGTTTTCGCCGCCTACGGCTGGCCCTCCAACCTGTCGAAAGAGGAAATCCTCGCCCGCCTCCTCGCCCTCAATCACCAACGCGCCGCCGCGCAGTCTAGCAATTGATCTCGTCACCCAACCAACGCAGGCAGGGTGCCCCATCCTTCGCTTCTTTCTAGCCCGCATTTCTCACAGGTCGCCGAAAATCGTAGCGCTGGTCTCCAGACCGGCTGTCCTGAGGGCCTCCCGGCCCTCAGAGAACTCCCCAGCCTGGACTTCAGGGTCGTCGCGGCGCCCGTGAGAAATGCGCCTAGCGGAGGGTGGGACCCCCCCCGGCTTCGCCACCCCAAAAAGCGCGCCCTTCGTAGTCCCGCCGAAAAGTCGCAAAATCAGCGGTCCAGCCGCAATCTCCGTCCCGTCCTAGGACATTACTTATACAACAGAACTTCGCAACCCCTATAAGCCATAATCGCCGGGAGCCAGGCGCCCCATATCTCGATTTTGAGACATGGGAAACTACGAACCTCAACCATCCCCCTCCGCCGTCGGCCCCACCGCAAATGTTTTGCACATAATTATCGTCTCCCGGCGCACAATGGAAACAACCATCCAAAATCCCGCCAGATCCAGGGGGCAACCATGCGCAACATCACCGTAGCCGTCAGCGACGATTCCTACCGCCAGGCCCGCATCTGGGCCGCCAAGAACGACACCTCCGTCTCCGCCGTCGTGCAGGACCTCCTCCTCAACCTGCCAGGCCTCGCGCGGGTCGCGCGCTCCTTTACCGCCGGCATGCCCGCGCCCACCCCAACCCCCGATTCTCACACCCCCTGAAAACAAACGCGGATTTCCGGCTGTGAAACAGTGAAGCTGGACTAAAGCATATTATAATCAATCATTTGCAGGATAGAATCCCACAGAATCACCGCGCTGGAACAGATGCGAAACCGTGAAAGCTGGGTGCCCCATCCTTCGCTTCTTTCTAGCGAACCGGTGCGAGACCACGGGCACCCTAGCCCTTGCTGATCCGCGCCCGCAGCCGCTTGAGCACGTTGGGAGGAACCAGCCCTGAGACATCGCCGCCGAAGCTGAACACTTCCTTCACCATGCGCGAGCTCACAAACGAATAGCGCCCGGCGGGCTGCAGGAAGACGGTTTCGATCTCTGGAGCCAGGCGGCGGTTCATCAGCGCCATTTGAAACTCATACTCGTAATCGGAGATGGCGCGGATGCCGCGCAGCACGGCCGCTGCTCCGCGCTGGCGCGCGAACTCAACCATCAGCCCGTCGAACGTGGCAACGGAGACGTTGCTCAGCGCGCTGGTGGCCTCCTTGAGCATCTCCACCCGCTCCTCGACGGTGAACAGCGGATTCTTGACCGGGTTGCTGAGGATGGCGACAGTCAATTGCTCGAACAGCTTGGCCCCGCGATGGATCAGGTCGACATGCCCGTTGGTCAGCGGGTCGAAGGTGCCGGGATAGAGGGCTTTTACGCTCATCTGCTGCTCCAAAGAATTCTAGCAGCGAGCATGGCAAGGCCTACCGATTCCGCGATCGAAGCTATGGTTGAGCCCTTAGAGTCACTACGCCTTGCGCGGCCGAATCGCTTCCTTGGCCTCTGCCTGCCCGGTCGGCGGGGCCTCGGGAACGTCGGCCTTGGCGGCGCCGATGCCCAGTTTCTTGCGTAGTTCCCCATCCATCTTGACGAAGATGTCCTTGTTGTCTTTGAGGAAGGTGCGGGTGTTTTCGCGGCCCTGGCCGATGCGCTCGCCGGCGTAGCTGTACCAGGCGCCGGACTTTTCCACGATATTGTTGGCCACTGCCAGGTCGAGCACATCGCCCTCGCGGCTGATGCCTTCACCGTAGAGAATGTCGAACTCGGCTTCGCGGAAGGGCGCGGCAACCTTGTTCTTGACGATCTTCACCTTGGTGCGGTTGCCGGTGACGACGTCGCCGTCCTTGATCGCGGCGATGCGTCGGATATCAACGCGCACCGAAGAGTAAAACTTCAGCGCGCGGCCGCCGGTGGTCGTTTCCGGGTTGCCGAACATGACGCCGATCTTCTCGCGGATCTGGTTGATAAAGATGAGAGCGGTGCGCGACTTCGAGATGGTCCCGGTGAGCTTGCGCAGCGCCTGGGACATGAGCCGCGCCTGCAGGCCCATGTGCGAATCGCCCATTTCGCCGTCGAGTTCGGCCTTGGGAACCAGTGCCGCAACAGAATCGACGACCAGCACGTCAATAGCGCCGGAACGGACCAGGGCCTCCGTGATTTCCAGCGCCTGTTCGCCGCTATCCGGTTGAGAGACAAGCAGGTTGTCCACATCCACGCCGAGCTTTTTGGCGTAGCCTGGATCGAGCGCATGCTCGGCGTCGACAAAGGCCGCCAAACCGCCGAGCCGCTGCGCCTCGGCAATCACCTGGAGGGTGATAGTGGTTTTGCCGGAGGACTCCGGTCCGAAGATCTCCGTAACCCGGCCGCGGGGAATGCCGCCCACACCCAGTGCAGCGTCGAAACTGATGGAGCCGGTAGAGATAACCGCAATGGGCAGAAGGGCTTCCTTGGAGCCAAGCCGGACAATGGAACCTTTGCCAAACTGTTTTTCGATCTGAGCGAGGGCTAGTTCCACGGCTTTGGTGCGGTCATCTGCAATGGCCATTCGATTGTCTCCTCAAATTGCTTAGCCGACAGGATTTCCGGTCTCCTGACCGCAAATCCCGAATCGGGCTGAAATGGATTTCGATGGGATTGTAACAGGGCTGGGGAGACAAAGAC
>Ga0302319_10002994_pt1 | contig 35784 bp, 28 predicted proteins | sample Bog_T0_2_FD_203319 | JGI IMG/M metagenome (GOLD analysis project Ga0302319, IMG submission 203319) | Peat permafrost microbial communities from Stordalen Mire near Abisko, Sweden - Bog_T0_2 | ecosystem: Environmental > Terrestrial > Soil > Wetlands > Peat | place: Sweden: Abisko, Stordalen Mire...
AGTAGTCTCATGTGTTCCAGCACCTTGTGATCCAGTGAACGATTATCGACTCTTGTCATGTTGCGACAACGAATAGCATCACTTTATGCAGGGTGGCCAATCCTATTTACTCATGAGTATGTATGCGATGATGCTTATAGGATGCGAACTACGTTGACGATTGATGATGATTTGGCCGGGATTCTCGCCGCAAGGCACGGGAGTTGGACAAGCCTTTCAAGGAATTGGTCAATTCGGCCTTGCGGAAGGGGCTGGCGGAGAGCGTATCCGTGCCCCCGAATCCGATCAGGGTCCGGCCGCATGATTTTGGGGCCACACGGGGCGGGCTGGACTTGAACCGGCTGAATCAGTTGGTGGATGAATTGGCGGTGGAAGATTTTCTGAACAAATCGGCCCACGATGATTCTGCCCGACATTAACCTGCTGGTTTGCGCCCACAATCTGCGCGCACCGCAGCATGCGAAGGCGCTGGCTTGGTGGAACGATTGTCTGGCCGGGCCGGAGGGGGTGGTGCTGGCCTGGGTGGTCATCCAAGGATTTGTCCGGCTGGTCACGTATCCGCAGATTTTTGAGTATCCGCTGGCGGTGGAGGCGGCGCTGGATCGGGTGGAGGAATGGCTGTCGCTCCCGCACGTGCAACTGGTACATCCCCCGACGACTTATTTTCAGGCGTGGTCCACGCTGCTGAAGCAACTGGGCACGACCGGGAATTTGACGACGGATGCGCACCTGGCCGCGCTGGCCAGCGAGCGCGGTCTTATCCTGCACACGACGGATGCGGATTTTGCGCGATTTCCCGGGTTGAAGTGGTGTAATCCGCTTCGGGCATAATATAAAATATGTGATGTGTGGGATTTACCTGTTCACAGTGTCTGTTATAGCAGGCTATATTTGACAATACGACTGGTATAGCAGACAATAAGTATATGTCGCAACCGGTCGCATCCATGCCGCTGCCCGCCGAACGTGCGCTTAGCAAGTTGGGGCGTGACCTCGCGCTCGCACGGCGCAAGCGCGGCATCTCCACAAATGACATGGCGGAACGGCTTTTTGTCAGCCGGGATACGCTGTGGCGGCTTGAACGTGGCGACCCGACCGTGGCGCTTGGAACCTTGGTGACGGCTGCATTTATCCTAAACCTGCATGAACGTGTGGCAAATCTGGCTGCGCCCGCGAGTGATGAGCTGGGCTTGAGTCTGGACGAACGCCGCCTGCCGCAACGAATTCGCAGCCGTAAATTATGAACTTGGAAGTTCACATTGATTGGCAGGGCGAAACACGCCTGGCCGGACGGCTTCACGCCGCTGAACGTGGTTCGTCCGTTTCGTTCGAGTATGACGCCGGATGGCTACAGCGTGAGGATGCTTTTGCGATTGATCCAACTGCGCTCCCCTTACAACGGGGCGCGCATCATGGGGCAACCCTTTTCGGGGCGATCCACGATTGTGGACCAGACCGTTGGGGGCGCGTTTTGATTGAGCGGGCGGTCCGTAAAAAAGTTCTCACGCATGTCATCATAAACAGAACCGATTATGGACTTGATATTCCTCGCCATTATTCCGGTGATAATCACCATTCCAGTTACAGCCATGCTTTGTCGCATGCGGATTGCTCGCAGACAACGAGTGGCTTATGGTACGATGCTGCTGGGCGTTTTTATTGTCACATTAATTTGGTTGGTTTGCGTTTCTCGGGGAGATTGTTTTTCTCAGGATTTTTGGGCGTCATTAAACGCCGGTAGTTGGACGAGAATTACAGCCGATAGGGTTTTACAGCTCAAGTTTGCCGCGTTTTGTGCGGTTATCAGCGTCTTGCCTGCTTTCGGAGTTGTGGATTACCATCAAAAACGGAGCAAGAGAAATAGCCGGTGATATTCGCTTTCCGACGTCCCTTGCGGGATGGTATCCATTTTTTTGAAGTTACCAGCCACTGGGTGGCTGGCTAATTTCCGGTTGTCCCTGCGGGACAAGGCGGGCAACGGTTTGTGTGACATTCACAAAGCGGAAACGCGCCATCCGTTATATTTTTCAGGCTTTTTTGTCGGCGCGGTTGAGGGCGCTGAGGACGGCGTGGACGGAGGCGAGTTCGATGTTGGTGTCGACGCCGGCGCCCCAGACGGTGCGGCCGTTGGCGTGTTTGATCTGGATGTAGGCAATGGCGCTGGCGGTCTCGCCGGCGGCGAGGGCGTGTTCGCTGTAGTTGGTGATCTCGAAGCGGGGATGGCCGGCGGTGACGAAGCCGTTGACGAGGGCGGCGAGGGGGCCGTTGCCTTCGCCGGAGAATTCAACAGGGGTGCCGTTCTGCAAGAGTTTGGCGCGGCAGCGGACCTGGCCGTTGCGGCTTTCGGTTTCAAAGGTTTGGATGTGCCAGGGGGTGGTGCGCTGGATGTATTCCTGCCAGAACATGGCTTTTAATTCCGCGCCGCTAACTTCGCGGCCAAGTTTATCGACGGCGTCGTTGGCGATGGGGCCGAATTCGCGCTGGAGGTCCTTGGGGAGTTCGATGCCGAATTCGCTTTCGAGGAGATAGGCGACGCCGCCTTTGCCGGACTGGGAGTTGACGCGGATGACTTCGCGGTATTCGCGGCCGATATCGGCGGGGTCGATGGTGAGGTAGGGGACGTCCCAATGGCTCCGGGCGGCGTCGGCCCATTCGGCGAGGCCTTTTTTGATGGCGTCCTGGTGGGAGCCGCTGAAGGCGGTGAAGACGAGTTCGCCGGCGTAGGGCTGGCGCGGCGGGACGGTCATGCCCGTGCAGCGTTCATAAATGGCGACGAGTTCGCTCAAGTGGGAGAAATCCAGCTCGGGATTGATGCCGTGCATGTAGAGGTTGAGCGCGACGGTGACGAGGTCGAGGTTGCCGGTGCGTTCGCCGTTGCCGAAGAGGGTGCCTTCCACGCGGTCGGCCCCGGCGAGCAGGCCGAGTTCGGTGGCGGCGACGCCGGTGCTGCGGTCGTTGTGCGTGTGCAGGCTGATGACCAGGGAGTCGCGATTTTTCAGGTGGCGGCACATCCATTCGATCTGGTCGGCATAGACGTTGGGCATGGCGACCTCGACGGTGTCGGGGAGGTTGAGGATCATCTTGTGTTCGGGCGTCGGCTGCCAGACATCCATGACGGCCTCGGAGATTTCGCGGGCGAACTCGACCTCGGTGCCGCTGAAGCTTTCGGGGGAGTATTGGAGGGTGACTTCGGTGCCGTTGAGGCGGGACAAGCGGTCGCGGATGAGGCGGGCGCCGTTGACGGCGATGGCCTTGATCTCCTCCTTGGATTTGCCAAAGACCACGCGGCGTTGGGCCGGGGACGTGGAATTGTACATGTGGATGATGACCCGCTTGGCGCCGACAAGGGACTGGAAGGTGCGTTCGATCAAATCTTCGCGGGCCTGGACAAGGACCTGCAACCAGACGTCATCGGGGGCGCGGTATTCCTCAATGAGGCGGCGGTTGAAGGTGAACTCGGTGTTGGAGGCGGAGGGAAAGCCGACTTCGATCTCCTTGAAGCCGGTTTTGACGAGGGCTTGGAAGAGCTCGAGCTTCTGGCTGACGTTCATGGGCACGGCGAGGGACTGGTTGCCGTCACGCAAATCGACGCTGCACCAGCGGGGCGCGCGGGTGAGGACGCGGTCCGGCCATTGGCGGTCGGGGAGGGCGACCGGGGGGAACGGGCGATATTTTTTGGCGGCGTCGATATGCATGTTATGGTTCGGTTATGGCGGCGGCGTTAATACTGGGCTGATTCAGCAAAAAACCCCACCGCCGGTTGGGCAGTGGGGTTTTGAAATTCGGCAAACGATTAAAACCCAACTGCCGCGCCGGTCAGGGGCGCGTTCGTAAGCAGCAGGTTCAGGTTGCGATTCACGGGTTTAATTTAACCATGGGCCGGTGGTTCGTCAAATGGTTTTCAGCCGGCGTTCAGCCGATGAAGGCTTGATGCACGGCGGCGGTGGCCTGGGGGCCTTTGGCCAGGTCGATAACGACGGATATTTTGATCTCGCTGGTGGAGATCATCCCGATGTTCACGCCTTCGCGGGCGAGGACATCGAACATCTTGCCGGCGACGCCGGTGTGGGATTTCATGCCGACGCCGACGATGGAGAGTTTGCCGATGTTTTCATCGGCGAGCACGTCCTTGAAACCGATGTCGGCCTTGAGGGCACCGATGACTTTCTGCGCCTTGAGCAGGTCGGGCTTGTCGACAGTAAAGGAGAGGTCGGTCGCGGGCACGCCGCTGCCGTGGCTGACGTTCTGGACGATCATGTCCACATTCACGACGGCCTCGCCAAGGGCCTTGAAGATGCGGGCGGCGACGCCGGGCTTGTCGGGCACGCCGATGAGGGTGACCTTGGCCTGATTTTTGTCGAGCGCGACGCCGCGGACGACGATGTCTTCCATGTTTTTGGTTTCTTCTTTCACAATGGTTCCTAGATTATCGTTCAAACTGGAGCGGACTTCAAACACGACGCCAAATTTTTTGGCAAATTCAACGGACCGGCTTTGCATGACCTTGGCGCCGAGGCTGGCGAGCTCCAACATTTCGTCATAGGAAATTTCAGACAGCTTGCGGGCGGTGGGCACGAGGCGCGGGTCGGCGGTGTAGACGCCGTCGACATCGGTGTAAATCTGGCAGAGGTCGGCCTTCAGGGCGGCGGCAAGGGCGATGGCGGTGAGGTCCGAACCGCCGCGGCCGAGGGTGGTGATCTGCCCGTCCTTGGTTTCACCCTGAAATCCGGCGACGATCACGACTTTGCCGGCATTGAGGAGTTCATGCACCCGTTTGGGGGTGATGTTGTGGATTTTGGCCTTGGTATGGACGCCGTCGGTGACGATGCCAGCCTGGGCACCGGTGAGGGACACGGCGGGGATGTTTAAGGCGTGCAGGGCAATGGCGGTGAGGGCGATGGTCTGCTGTTCGCCGGTGGCGAGGAGCATGTCCATCTCGCGTTCGCTGGGGAGCTGGGCGATACCCTTGGCGAGTTTGATGAGGCTATCGGTGACGCCGCTCATGGCGGAGACGACGACGACGACCTGGTCGCCCTGGGCGCGGTACTGGGCGACGCGCGCGGCGACATGCTTAATGCGTTCGGTGGTGCCCACCGAAGTCCCGCCAAATTTCTGAACGATCAACGCCATATATTAGTTACCGATTCGGGGGGCAGTCAGCCGGCCGCCCGAACCAGTGGAATTGGAAGTATAGTCAGGGCGGAGGGGTTTGAAAAGTTGGAATTTTGGGTTTGGGGGTTCCGGGATGACGCGGCGGCATAAAAGGGGCGTTTTTAAGGGGGTTAAACCGCCTTTGGTGGCCGGGTTATTTTTTCCTGCTCGCCAAACGCATTGTTTTTGACCATGCTAAGTATTGCATAAATGAACTTTACTGGCACTTATACCGCAATTGTTACGCCGTTTCATAACGGTCAACTGGACGAAGACGCACTTGAACGGATCATCAAGCTGCAAATCAAGGGTGGCGTGGACGGGATCGTCCCGGTGGGCACGACGGGGGAATCGCCCACGGTGGATATGGCTGAACATATCAAAATCATTGAGCTTTCAGTGAAATTTGCGGGCGGGAAGATCAAGGTGCTGGCGGGGACGGGCGGGAACGCCACGAATGAGGCCATTCATCTGACGCAGGCGGCGGAGAAGGCGGGGGCGGATGGGTCGCTGCAGGTGGCGCCGTATTATAACAAGCCGACGCAGGAGGGGTTGTTCCAGCATTTCCGGGCGATTGCCCGGGGGACGAAGCTGCCGCTGGTGCTTTATAATGTGCCGAGCCGGTGCGGGGTGGAGATCGCGGTGGACACGGTGAAACGGCTGGCGCGTGAGTATAAGAATATTGTGGGCATCAAGGAGTCGGGCGGGAGCTGTGACCGGGTGTCGCAGTTGCGCGCGGCGTTGGGGGAGAATTTCACGATTTTGTCCGGGGACGATTCGCTGACGCTGCCGTTCATGGCGGTGGGGGCGCATGGGGTGGTGAGCGTGGCGGCGAATGTGATTCCGCGCGAGGTATCCCAGATGGTCAAGCTGTTTGCGACGGGCAAGGCGACGGCGGCGATCCGGCTGCACGAGAAGTATTATCCGTTGTTCAAGGATTTGTTCATTGAAACGAATCCGACGCCGGTGAAGGCGGCGCTGGCGATGATGAAGTTGATCCAGGAGGAGTATCGTCTGCCGCTGGTGCCGATGAACCCCAAGAATTGGGAGGCGTTGCGCACGACGCTGAAGCGGTGCAATGTGCTGGAATAATCGGAGTAAGCTATGACGCGGGTCATCATTGTCGGAGCGAAAGGTCGGATGGGGCAGGCGCTGGTGAAGTGCATTCCCCAGCATGCGGGGTTGCAACTGGCCGCGCAGATCGATCAGGGCGACGATTTGGTCGGCGCGCTGGCCGGGGGCGATGTGGTGATCGATTTCAGTTTTCATAACAATACGCTCGCCGTGGCCAGGGCCTGCGCCAAACAAAAAAAGGCGCTGGTGATCGGCACGACGGGTCATGCGGACAAGGAAGCGGCTGAGATCCGGAGGTTGAAGGCCAAGATTCCGATGGTCTGGACGTCCAATTTTTCCACGGGGGTGAACACGTTGTTCTGGCTGACGCGCAAGGCGGCGGAGATTCTGGGCACGGATTATGATCTGGAGGTGGTGGAGATGCATCATCGCCTGAAGAAGGATGCGCCGAGCGGCACGGCGAAGTCGCTGGCGGAGATTTTGGCGGCGGTCCGGCGGCAGAAGTTGTCGGAAGTGGCACGGCACGGGCGACAGGGCATCGTGGGTGCGCGGACGGCCGAAGAGATCGGGGTGCATTCGTTGCGCGGCGGTGATGTGGTGGGGGATCATACGGTGATCTTTTCCAACATCGGCGAACGGGTGGAGCTGACCCATAAGGCCTCGAGCCGGGATACTTTTGCCAATGGGGCGCTGCGGGCGGCCAGTTGGGTGGTGAAGCAGAAGCCCGGACTGTATGACATGCAGGATGTGCTGGGGTTGAAATAAACGGCGTTGGATAATACTTTTTGACACCTTTGGGCGCAGCAATTAGCTTGCGGTTATGAATGTTTCGCTCACGCAACATCAAGAAAAATTCATTGGTCACAAGATGAAGGGCTGCGGTTATCTGTCGCCTGACGAATTAATCCGTGAGGCGTTGCGGGTCTATGAGCTCATCGAGCAGGAGGATAATGACCCGCAATTGGAGGCGGCGTTGCGTCATGCCTTGCGCGGTCCGCTGAAAAAATACAAGCCCGGCCATTTTGCCGCGCTGGTTGCTTGAATCCCATTGAATTTTTTGTCCGCCACGATGCCGAACTGGATGCTTTCGGCTATTTTCAATACATCTGGGATACAAACCCAGACGCCGATCGGCGATGTCTCAAGGCGATTGACGGCACGATAGAAAAACTACGATTGCAGCCACAAATGGGGCGGCTGCGGAAATATAGCGGACGTGATCTGCAAAACATCCGTTCCTGGCGGTTGGATGGGTTTGAAAACTATCTCATTTTCTACCGCCTTACGAAAACGCGATTGGAAGTTTTGCGCATCAAGCAGGGCGCGATGGATTTCCCCGGGGCTTTGCGAAAAAAATCTGATATCTGATGCCAACTCCCTTTGCCTACGTTTCTTTGGGGTCGAATCTGGGGGATTCACGCCGGCTGTTGCCGGAGGCGATGGGCCGGTTGCAGCAGTTTTCAGATGAGCCGGTCATCCGTTCCGCCCTGTGGCAGACGAAGCCAGTGGATTGTCCGCCGGGATCACCGGTGTTTATCAATGCGGTGGCCGGGCTGCGGACGCGGGCGGGTGAGACACCGGAAAGCCTGCTGTCCAAATTGCGCGGGTTGGAGGTGGAGTTTGGCCGGCAACCCAAGCAGGTTTTGAATGAACCGCGGATATTGGACCTGGATCTGATCTGTTTTGGCGTGGAAACCCGCCGGAGCGAGGCGCTTATCCTGCCGCATCCGCGGGCACATTTGAGGAAATTTGTGCTGCAGCCGCTGGGGGAAATCGCCCCGGAATTGGTTTTGCCAGGACAAACCCGGTGCATCCGGCAGTTGCTGGGGGATTTGCCGGCGGATCAGGTGATAATCAAACTGTAAGCTTTTGTCACTTTTTGCTTTCCGAGTTTCAGGTTTTATCGCCATCTTGCCTGCATGAAAATCACCGCGATAGAAATTCGCAGGGCTGTGAAAGCTGCACTGGCCGAAGATATTGGACGGGGCGATGTGACTTCGCTGGCAACGGTACCGCCAGCGACGCGGTCCCGGGCGATCATGCGGGCGCGCGAATCGTTGGTGGTGGCGGGGCTGGAGCTGGCGGTGGTGACGTTTCGCGAGCTTTCCCGGAGCTTGAAAATCAAGGTGCTAGTGGCCGACGGGCAGTCGCTGGAGGTGGGGGATGTTTTGCTGGAAATTGAGGGTCCGACGCGGGCCATTTTGAGCGCGGAACGGGTGGCGTTGAATTTCATCCAGCACCTTTCCGGAGTGGCGACGAGCACGGCACAATATGTCGCGGCGGTGCGCGGGACGAAGGCGAAAATTTTGGACACGCGCAAGACGACGCCAGGATGGCGGTTGTTTGAAAAATATGCAGTGACTTGCGGCGGCGGAAAGAATCATCGGCTGGGCTTGGATGACATGGTATTGATCAAGGATAATCATCTGGCGGCGTTGCGGGAGGAAAAGCCCAATGCGGTGGCAGCGGCGATCACGCGGGCGCGGGCGAAATATCCGAAGCTGCTGGTGGAGGTGGAGACGGACACGCTCGTGCAGGTGGCACAGGCGGTGGCGGCGGGCGCAGATGTCATCCTGCTGGACAATATGACGCCATCGCGGTTGTGGCAGGCGGTGCACATGGTGGAGGGACGGGCGTTGACGGAGGCGAGTGGCGGGGTGAATTTGAAGACGGTACGGGCGATCGCGGGCGCGGGCGTGGATTATATTTCGGTGGGGGCGATCACGCATTCGGCTCGGGCGGTGGACATCGGGCTGGATTTTCCGGCATGACCCCGGATGCCAAAATTCTGGCCGCGCTACGGGCAAATCCGGACGGCGTTTCCGGCGCGGAGCTGGCGGAACAACTGGGGATCAGCCGGGCGGCAATCTGGGCGCGCATCGAGGAGTTGCGGAAGCTGGAATATGAGATTGAGGCGGGGCCGCATTTTGGTTACCGGCTGATGACTTCGCCGGATGTGTTGCATGCGGATGATCTGCTGGGGCAACTGGGCAAAACGAAGGTGATCGGGCGCGATATCCGGGTATTTGAGGAGACGACCTCCACGAATGATGTGGTGGAAAAGCTGGCGCGGGACGGGGTGAAGGAAGGGGTGGTGGTGTTTGCGGAAGCCCAGACGAAGGGGCGCGGGCGGCTGGGGCGCAAATGGATTTCGCCGCCGCACAAGGGGCTTTGGTTTTCCATTTTATTGAGACCGGACCTGCGGCCGCAGTTGACGACACAATTGACCGTGGCCTCAGCGACGGCATTGCGCCGGGCCATCCAGGTGCAAACGGGGTTGGCACCGGAAATCAAGTGGCCGAACGATATACTGATCGATGGCCGTAAGGTGGCGGGAATTTTGACGGAGATGAACGCGGAACTGGACCGGGTACGTTACATCATTCTGGGGATCGGCGTGGATGTGAATCTGACGGCGAATGAGTTTCCAGTGGAATTGCGCAAGATAGCCACGTCACTGAGGATTGAAACGGGCAAGCCGGTTTCGCGTGCGGAACTGGCGGTTACGATGCTGCGGGAATTGGACCGGGATTATGCCTTAATCAATGCGGGCAAGTTCACGCAGGTAGCGGATGAGTGGGAGGCGCATTGCACGACAATCGGGCGGGAGGTGACGGTACGGCTGGGCGAACGGTTGATCCGCGGCCGGGTGGAGTCGTTGGACGAAGACGGGGCGTTGCGGCTGCGCTCCGAACACGGGCATTTGGAACGCATCATCGGAGGCGACGTGACTTTGGAAAAATGATCCTGCTATTCGACATTGGCAATACGCACACGCATATCGGTCTGGCCAACGACCGTGGGGTGGTGAAACAAACGAACATCCCCACGCTGACATGGCTGGTCGGCGCGGCGCCGGGGCTGGTCAAAAAATTTACCGGGCGGTCGGTGATCGAGGGGGCGGCCTTGTGCAGCGTGGTGCCGCGCGTGACGGGCCGTGTGACACGCGCCGTCCGGCGGCTGTGGAAGCTGGACACGCTGGCGCTGACGCCGGCGACGCTGGCGCTGTTGGGCATCGATTATCCCAAGCCGGAGAGCATTGGGCCGGACCGGCTGGCAAATGCGGTGGCGGCCCGGCATCATTTTGGCGCGCCGGTGGTGGTGGTGGATTTTGGCACGGCGGTGACGTTTGATGTGGTGGATGCCCGGGGGAACTACACCGGCGGCATCATCGCTCCCGGCCTGGCGGCGATGACGGATTATCTGCATGAAAAGACGGCGCTGCTGCCGAAAATTCGCATCCGCGAGGTAAATGCCATCGTGGGCAAGAATACAGAACAGGCGATGCTTATCGGTGCGGTCCACGGATATCGCGGATTGGTGCGGGAATTGATCGCGGAGCTAAAGCGTGAGTTACAGGTGAAAAAGCTGCCGGTGGTGGCGACGGGCGGCTATGCGGCCCTGATGGCGGCCAAACTGCCGGAGATCACCGCCGTGGACCCGCGGTTGACGTTGGAGGGACTGCGGTTGGTCTGGCAGGGACGGTATACGAAAACGTCACGCCCTCCACGGTGAGCGGTCATTTTTCTTTAAAGGTTCTATTGCCAAATCACAAAAGATTGCAAAAAAAAGTCTTCCTGCAAGGATGGGGGCAGACCATATGGAACAAATGCAGCGGGTGATATTATTAATGGAATCCTCCCGGGGGGCGGGGCGGGCGCTGTTGCGGGGGGTTGCCAATTATGCGCGCCATCATGGCGCGTGGTCATTTGACTGGGAGCCGGGCGGCTTGAGCGAAGTTTGGCCGCGGCTGAACAAGCAGTCGGTGCAGGGTATCGTCCTGCGCGACGGCAAAAATATTCACAGGGTGCTGGCGTTGGGCATTCCCGCCGTGGTCGTGGGACATCGCAATGAGGATTATCCCGGCACAGCGAATGTTTTTACTGATTCTTTTGAAGCCGGGCGGCTGGCGGCGGAGCATTTGTCCGGCTGCGGATTTGAGCATTTCGCCTTTTATGGTCCGAGCGACATCAGCTGGTCGGAGAAACGGCGGCAAAGTTTTGAGGCTTACTATGCGCGGATCGCACGGCCGGTGCATTGCTTTGCCGCGCCGGCGGGCCTGGGTCGAACCGCCCAAGGAACTCATCGCAAGGCTTTGAGAAAATGGTTGGAAGGCCTGCCCAAGCCGGTTGGAATCATGGCCTGCAACGATGATTATGCCCAGCATCTGGTGGCGGGCTGCAAGGCGGAGGGGCTGCACATTCCTGATCAGGTGGGGATCATCGGGGTGGACAATGACGAACTGGTGTGTGAGCTATCTTCACCGCCCATCTCCAGTGTGGCCGTCAATTTTGAACGCGCCGGTTTTGAGGCCGCCCGGTTGTTGGAACGCTGGATCCGGTTGGGAACGATTCCGCTGCCGGCCCGGATCAATGCCCCGGCCACGCATGTGGTGGCGCGGTTGTCCACCGACATATTGGCCGTGAAGGATCCCCGGTTGCGCAAGGCCCTGCGATTCATCCGGGAACATGCCCGCGAAAACATCCGGGTGGCGGCGGTGGCGCGCGCGGGGGGGATTTCCCGGCGGGCGCTGGAGAACTATTTCCGCAGCGAGCTCGGCCGATCCATCCTGCAGGAAATCCGCCGCATCCGGGTGGATTTGATCGCTCGGATGCTGCTGGAGACGGATTTGCCGGTGTCGCATATCGCCAGCGCATTGGGCTACGACAACCTGCAGCATATCGCCCGTTATTTCCGGCAGGAAAAAAACCTCAGCCTGGTGGCATTCCGCAAACGCTATGGATCCAAGGAAGCGTAGGCACCCAGGATGATGCCTGTCAGGGTTGACGGCGTAAAAATTTGGCCACCGCCTCCGTGCGGGTGCGGACCTGCAGTTTCTCGTAAATACGACGTATATAGGTGTGGACGGTTTCGTAGCTGATGCCCAGTTTCTCCGCGATTTCCTTGTACATCAGGCCCTGACTTAACAGGTCCAACACCTGCTGTTCGCGTTCCGAAAGGTTCTCCGTGTGGCTGGTGGTGGCGGCCGGGGCGCGTTGGAAGGATTGCACCACTTTGCGGGCGATGTGCATGGTCATGGGCGAACCGCCGCGGTGCACTTCTTGAATGGCTTCCAGCAGTTCCTTGGTCGGGGTGCGTTTGAGCATGTAACCATTGGCCCCGGCGGCCAGCGCATCAAATATATTTTCCGTGTCCTCATACACGGTGAGCATCATGACCTGTAGCTGCGGGGCGGCGGTCTTCAATTGCCGTACGCATTCCACCCCGTTCATGCCGGGGAGGTTGATATCCATGAGCACGACTTCCGGGCGGACGGCGGGCAGTTCCTTGAGCGCGTCCTCGGCGTTGGCATATTCGCTGACACACTTGAAGCCATCCGCCCGGTTGAGCACCCGGGCCAGGGTGGCGCGCAATTTGTCGTTATCCTCCACGATGGAAACAGTAATAGGCATAAGATCAGGCGTTGGTAGTTGGGCCGGTTTTTCCCAGCGGGGCGGTGAGCCGAATGACTGTACCGCCCCCGGCGGCGGCCTGCAGCGAAAACTCACCCTGGATTTCCTCCAAGCGTTTGCGCATGTTGCGCAATCCGTTCCGGGTGCTGGCCCGTTGCGGATCGGTGTGGCCAGCGCCCCGGCCGTTGTCCACAATTTCCAAGGTGAAAGAGGAATCGTTAAATTGCAGGCGGATCCACACTTCGGAGGCGTGGGCGTGTTTGACCACGTTGTTGACCGCCTCCTTGAAGGCGAGAAAGACGTTGTGACGAACTTCGGGTGGCAGGACGGCGGCAGGAAGTTGGGCGGGCACATCCGCGCGGTAACGCAGGCCGGCCAGCGCCAGATAATCCTGGGCGTATTTGACGGCGTAATTGACCAGTCCTTCCAGCGTGTCGTTGGAGGGGTTTACGGCCCAAACGATTTCATCCAGCGCATGGGTGGTTTCCTGGGCGGTCTGCCGGATTTGTTCTGCGTGAGATTCCACCTCTGCCGGCAGCTCCCTGTCTGATATGGCCATTTCACTCAACAACGCCACCTGCGTGAGATTAGCGCCCAGCTGGTCATGCAGGTCGCGGGCTATGCGCGAGCGCTCCCGTTCCAGCGCCTCCTGCTGTTTGAACAAGGCCACCTGACGTTTGAGTTTTTGGGTGGAGATATAACGGACAATGCCGGCCACCAAGGCCAAAATTATTACGATCAATCCGGCCAGAAACGTTCGGGTCTGCCAGAATTGAGGTAACACGGTGATGTCCAAGCCGTCGTTGCCGTCGCTCCAGACGCCATCCTCGTTGGCGGCCCAAATCCGGAAATGATAATGGCCCGGCCACAAATTATAATAGCGGGCAACCCGCTCGTTGCCAGCCTCGGTGGGGTTGGCCTCATGACCTTCCAGCAGGTAACGGAACCGCACCGCCTGGGGCGCGGAAAAATGCAGGCCGGTATAATGGATTTCCAACTGCTCGGCCCCGGCGGGCATCACAATGGTTTGATCCCACGATGACCCCAGGGCATTGGTATTTTGCTCCTGCTGATCTACTTTCACAGACTCAATCATTACCACCGGTGGTTGGAGGTCTGGTTTAAGCAACGTCGGATTCACGGAAACCAGGCCTTTGACGGTGGAAAACCATAACCGTCCGTCGCTGGTCCGGGCTGCGGCCGGCTGGGAACCGATGGAACATTCGCGCGACGGCATGCCGTCGGCCTGACCAAAGGTGCGGAGATCGGTCATATTCAGGCCGTCCGCCACCAGTCGGATGCGCATCAATCCGGCATTGGAGCCAATCCATAGATCACCGGCATCGTCCTCAATGATATAGCTGATGCTGTTGCTGGCGAGTCCGTCCTTTGTGGAAAAATGTTTCCACCGGCCGTTTTTAAGGCAGGCCAGACCATGGCCGGAGGTGCCCACCCAGAACGTTCCTTCCCGGTCGATAAACAGAGCGGAAATATCGTTGCCCGGCGGTCCATTTTCCGAAGGTGCCAGGGGGGTGAATTTGCCGGCCGACCAACTACAAAGCCCCTGGTTTTCGGTGCCAATCCAGTAATTTCCAGCCGGGTCCTGGACGATGGCCCGGATGATGTTTTCCGGCAGGCCGTCACTAGTGGTATATATTTTCCAAGACTGATTCTGGCAGATGGCCAGCCCGCTTTCAGTGCCCGCCCACAGTTGCCCCTGGTGGTCTTCAAACAGGGTAAAAATTTGACGGCCCAGCGAGGCCGACCCTGGAGCCGGTAAAAACTGGCCGTTTTGGAGTTCAAAAAGTCCTTCGCCCCGGGTTCCCGCCCAGACATGTTGTTGGTGATCCACCAGGACGGTCCAGGCATTTTGTCCAAGGCCGGCGCCAAAATGTTGGGGCACGTTGGTGCGCCAGTAGGTGACGCCATTGGCATTAAAGGCCGTCCATAAACCATCGTGTTCGTCCCGGGCCACAGACTGGGCGGGCAGGGGGCTCAACCCGGCTGGGGGCAGAAACACATTTTTTCGCACCCGGTTCAGACCACCGCCGTCCGTACCCACCCATAAATCGCCCTCCCGGTCCACACACAACGAAAGGATGAAGTCGGACGACAAACCTTGGGACCGGGAGATATGCCGGTAGTTGCCCTGGGCATCAAACCAATAAACTCCGTTATTGGGAGTGCCCACAACCAAGTTTCCTTCGTTATCCTCACAGGCCGCAGTGACGGCGGCGGCGGTTACAGTGGAACTGGTCCAAGGATAGGGGCCGAAATCCTGCTCATTGCCCGTCCATTTTTGCACCCAGCCGTTCATCAGACGCCAGACCCCGCCGTTCCGGCTGCCCAGGATATAATCCATCCGTTCGGCGCGGATGTTTTGCTCGATGGGCAGGGCGGGGGGATGAAAGTTGTCGGGACGAAATGAAAACATGCCGGCCACCGTATGTTCATATTCGCTGATCCAAATCGAACCGGCGGGTTCGAACGTTATCATCCGGGAAATGGCCGGGCTTTGAAAGAGGTGCAGAGTGTCCAGTTTCCCTGATTGATAACGAGCCAACCGGGCATCTGCGGTGTAAAGCCAGACGGCGCCATTGGTGTCTTCACAGGCGGAAATAAGCCGGCTTTCGTGGCCGGTGGGGCCGAGATTGACGTTTTCAATCCGGCCGTTTTGGATGCGCACCACTCCGGCGTTGTCAGTGCCCACCCAGAGATTGGTTTGGCTGTCCTCAAATAAAAATACAATCTGGTCGCTGTTGAGCCCCGGGTTGCTGAATCCATTGAATACGCTGAATTTGTTGCCATCAAAGCGGACCAATCCTTTGAGGGTACCCAGCCAGAGGTAGCCGTCCCGGGATTGAATCACGGAGATGACTGAGCTTTGAGGCAACCCTTCCTCGTTGCTCCACGATTCCACCGTATACGGCGAATCCGTTAGTTCCGCCGCATAAAGCATGGATCCGCAGGCGGACAGCCAGAGCCAGACCACGATCAGCTTCCATTGATGTTTCGGCATATTATATCATCCGCCCAGCCGGGCGGGTGGCTGGACATTGGCCTGAGCATAAGGGGCAAACAGGTTGGGTGAAATACTATTTGTAAACCGCGTGTCAGGCAAACACTGTGCGTTTTATTGCCCTTGCCCGATATAAACGAATTGCCCCACGGCGGAATTTAGGGTCATAATGTCGTTCTATGGCAAGCAGTCGCAGACAATATCCGTTTCATTTGATCGAACCCAAATGGCAGCAGGCCTGGGAGGCGCAATCGGCCTTTCGCGCGTTCAACCCTGGCGAGAGCGTTCCGGTCAGCCATCCTTTCGCCCAGCGTCATGGCGCGGATGCCATGACGTCCGGCCGCCAGGTGCCTCCGAAATATTACATCCTCGACATGTTTCCGTACCCGAGCGGGGCGGGGCTGCATGTGGGGCATCCGGAAGGTTACACAGCCACGGATATTCTGGCGCGTTACCGCCGCGCGTGCGGTTATAACGTGCTCCATCCGATGGGCTGGGATTCCTTTGGTCTGCCGGCGGAGCAATACGCCGTGAAGACCGGCCAGCATCCACGGGTGACGACGGAGGCGAACATCAACAATTTCACGCGCCAGATCAAATCGCTGGGGTTCAGTTACGACTGGTCGCGCGAACTGGCGACCACGGATCCGGATTATTTCAAGTGGACGCAATGGATTTTTCTTAAGCTGTACAATTCATGGTTTAATCCGGCAACCAACAAGGCGGAGCCGATTGAGACGTTGAAGTTTACGGCTGATTGTCAGACTGAAGAACAGCGGCGCGTTTATCGTGACGCCCGGCGTCTGGCCTTTGTCAGCGAAGCTCCGGTGAACTGGTGTCCGGAACTGGGCACGGTGCTGGCCAACGAGGAGGTCATTGATGGCAAGAGCGAGGTGGGCGGGTTTCCGGTCATCCGCAAGCCGATGCGGCAATGGATGCTGCGGATCACGTCTTATGCTGAAAAGCTGCTGGCCGATCTGGAGATCATTGACTGGAGCGATTCGCTCAAGGAAATGCAGCGCAACTGGATTGGGCGCAGCGAAGGGGCGGAGGTGGATTTTCAAATCGCCGGTTCGGCCCAAAAAATCCGGGTCTTCACCACGCGGCCGGACACGTTGTTTGGGGCGACGTACATGGTGTTGTCACCGGAGCACAAGCTGGTGGCGGAAATCACCACGCCGGAACAGGCGGCGGCGGTGAAGCAATATCAAGCGTTTGCCACAGGCAAGAGCGACTTGGAACGCACGGAACTGGCCAAGGACAAATCCGGGGTGTTCACCGGTGCTTACGCAATCAATCCGGTCAACGGGGAGCGCATCCCAATTTGGATCGCCGACTATGTGCTGGCCAGCTATGGCACCGGGGCGATCATGGCGGTGCCGGCGCATGACACGCGGGATTTTGAGTTTGCCAAAAAATTTGATCTGCCGGTCATCCAGGTGGTTGAACCGCCGGCGGGCAAGGAGTGGCAGGGTTTTACGGATGACGGCGTGGCGGTGAATTCCGGCTTCATCACCGGGTTGCCGACGCCGGAAGGCAAAAAGAAAATCTCCGCCTGGCTTGAAGAGAAGGGGCTGGGCAAAAAGACCGTCAATTTCAAATTGCGTGACTGGTTGTTCAGCCGCCAAAGGTATTGGGGCGAACCTTTTCCCATCATTTGGAAACGCGATGCCGCCGGGAATTTGTATCACGAGGCGTTGCCGGAGAGTGCGCTGCCCGTGCTGCCGCCCACCTTGGAGGATTACAAACCAACGGCCGACGGCCAGCCGCCGCTGGCCCGGGCGAAGGACTGGCTGAACCTGCCCGACTGTTCCACGCGTGAGACGAACACCATGCCGCAATGGGCGGGCAGTTGCTGGTATTATTTGCGTTACACAGATGCCCGTAATGCCGCGGCGTTTGTGGGGACGGAGGCGGACAAGTATTGGATGGCCTCCAACGGCAAATCAGCCGGCGTGGATTTGTACGTTGGCGGCACGGAGCACGCGGTGCTGCATTTGCTGTATGCGCGGTTTTGGCACAAAGTTTTGTTTGATCTCGGCCACGTATCAACGCCGGAGCCGTTTTATAAGCTGGTGAATCAGGGACTGATCCTGGGCGAGGACGGGCAAAAGATGTCGAAGTCGCGCGGCAATGTGGTGAATCCGGATGATGTGCTGGCGGAATACGGCGCGGATGCGTTCCGCCTGTATGAGATATTCATGGGTCCGTTGGAGATGGTGAAGCCATGGAACACCAAGGGGGTGGAAGGGGTCTATCGGTTTCTGGGCCGGGTCTGGCGTTTGTTTGTGGATGAGCAAAGCGAGACGGAATTTGAACAGGCGGAGACGACCGCCGGGAACGCAGGGCAGGGCGGGGAATTGCTGGCTTTGATCAAGTTGAGCCCGGCTATCAAAGGTGTGGCCGCCACGCCGGCGCAATTGAAGACATTGCATGCCTGCATCAAGAAGGTCACGGAAGATCTGGATGCCATGCGGTTTAACACTGCCATCTCGGCGATGATGGTGTTTGTGAACGAGGCCATCGGATGGGAAGTCAGGCCGGTGGTGGTGCTCCAACCGTTCCTGCAATTGCTTCAGCCGTTTGCGCCGCATCTGGCGGAAGAGCTTTGGGGGAGACTGACAGCGGCGGCTACGGTCCCGCTGGCTTATGCGCCATGGCCGAAGTTTGATGCGGCTTTGTTGGTGGAAACTGAGATTGAAATCCCTGTGCAGGTGAATGGCAAATTCCGCGATGTCATTAAGGTGGCGGCAGATGCTGACAATGCCACCATTGAAGCCACTGCTATGGCTTCGGAGAAGGTGCAGCAATTTATCGGCGGCAAGGCCATCAAGAAGGTTATCATTGTGCCCAAGCGGATGGTGAACATCGCGGTGGGGTGAGGCGGTTCAAGGCTCTAAAAATTAAGTGGCGGCAAACTTGCGTTTGCCGCCATTTTTTTACCCAGCGAAGGCTGGACAGTCTTTCAAGTAATCAGGCGCTCTGCTTGGGCAATTCGTGCAGGCCGATGGCCGCCCCCTGGGGATCGATGATGACGGCGATGCGGCCGACCTGCGGCACGGGTATTGCGGGCAGCACAACCTTCGCCCCCAGTTCAACCGCCCGGGCCAGTGAGGTGTCAACATTGTCCACCACCACATATGGGAGCCACTGGGTGGGGGTGCCGGGCTGCATGGCCTGCATCATTCCGCCGACGCCCATGGGGCTGGCTTCGGTTTTGAACAGAAAATATGGCGGCAGACTGTTGGATCCTTCGGGGCGGACAAAGGGGGCGCTTTGCCAGCCGAACAATTTGCCATAGAAATTGGCGGAGGCTGTGGTGTCTTTGGTAATCAGCTCGTTCCAACTGAATTCACCGGTTTTGGGAGCAGTGCAGGATGGATTGGTCTCGCTCATAATATTATGGTTGTGGTTTATACGAGTTGTCTTCTCGCATGTTCGTGTGAGAAGCGACATTGCTATCATACCATGACTGGCATCCGGGGCAAGTTACGTTGGTGTTAATGCCGGCGGTGAGCTGGGTCGTCGAACAAGTCAGGTTCGGATTTTTTAAGCGGGGCGAAGCTGAGGCGGTGGATGGGGCAGGGGCCCAGCCGGGCAATGGCCGCGAGGTGGCGGGCGGTGCCGTAGCCTTTGTGTTCCGCAAAACCGTACTCGGGCCATTGCTCATGATGGCCGAGCATGAGGCGGTCGCGGGTCACTTTGGCGAGGACGCTGGCGGCGGCGATGGAGTAGCTGCGGGCGTCGCCTTTGATCAGTGCGGTCTGGGGCACGCGGAGGGTCTTGACCGGGCGGCCGTCGACGAGGGCGTGACCGGGGGCGGGCTGGAGTTGGGCGAGGGCTTCGTTCATGGCCTGATGCGTGGCCTGAAGGATGTTGATGGCGTCGATGCGCGGGGACTCCACCTGGCCGAGCGCGTATTCGATCTCGGTGCAGCGGGTGATGAAGGTGTAATACTCCTCGCGCTGGGACTCGGTGAGCTGCTTGGAGTCGTTCAGGCCGGCGAGTTCGGCGGGCCAGTCGTGAGCCCAGCGGGCGGGCAGGATGACGGCGGCGGCGGTCACGGGGCCGGCGAGCGGGCCGCGGCCGGCTTCGTCGACGCCGGCGACGCGGAGGCAGCCCTGGCACCAGAGTTCCTGCTCAAAGGCAAGGCGGTCACAGCTCATGTCTGGGGAGGGTAACGGATGTCGGCGGCGGACTCAATGCGGGGGTTAAAAGGAGGGTGAAAACGGGTGAAAAATGGGGGTCTCATTTTTTTTATGCCGGAATAGTCGGAAATCCCGTACGACGGGCCTCCGGTGAATGTGTTTTATTATATAAAAAATATGTTAATTAGCTGTAAGTGGCAGAATGATAATGTTTTAATATTTTTGCAGGCTGTTTTTTATAAGATGCTTTATTATAACGATTTAAATTGTTTTCGTATAGCGTTTTGAGGGTTGAAGGGGAGCAGTTTTGAAAATTGAATATACGAACTGGAAAGCGCAGGGCGCGAAGAGGGAAGAGAGGAGAAAGAAGAGCGGATTTTTGGTCGGGCTGGCAGGATTTACAGGATGGGACCGGACGGGTAAAAGGCGAAATGAAAAAAGACCTATAACCACGAAATATACGAACCACACGAACGGGGAAAAAGACTTGTTTTAGAGCATTTCCATCAAATATGTAGCGGTGCGTTGACACCGCTTCGCACCGCTATGTCTTTGCTGTCAATACTCTAGGGCGGGGGCAGGGTGTCGAGTTTTTCCTGGAGGTCGGGGTTGGGGGCGAGGGCCAGGGATTTTTGCCAGGCGGTGGCGGCCAGGTGGTTTTGGTGCAGGGCGGCGTAGGCGTCGCCGAGGTGTTCGTAGATGGAGGCATCGGGGGTGGTGGAGCGGGCGACGGCCTGGAGGAGTTGTCTCAGGCCGTCCTGCGGCTGGTTGAGTTTGAGGAGCGCGAGGCCGAGGCTGTCGAGATAGCCGGCGTTCCGAGGGTCGAGCTGGACGGCCTTTTCGATCAGGGCGCGGGCCTGGTCGAGGTTTTCGCCGCGTTGGACCCAGAGGTAGCCGAGGTTGTTCAGGGTGTCGGCGTCGTCTGGCTGGAGGCGGAGGGTGGCCTGGTATTGGACGACGGCTTCGTCGGTGCGGCCCTGGTTGTCGAGGGCGACGCCGAGGTTGACATGGGCATTGGCGTTGTTGGGGTTCAGGCGGAGGGCGGTCTGGTATTCGGCGATGGCCTCGTCGGGCTGACTTTTCTTGATAAGGGCGTTGCCGAGGTTGTAGTGGGCGTCCGGATAATTGGGCATGAGGGCGATGGCGATCTGGAACTGGCTGATGGCGTCGTTGGTCTGGCCGCGGTCAAGGAGGCTGATGCCGAGGTTGTTGTGGGCGATATGGTTGTTGGGGATGACTTCGATGGCGTGGCGGAAGAGGGCCTCGCTGTTCTGCCAATAACTGATCTGCCGCCGGGTGAGGGGCAGGCAGAGGAGGAGGGTCACGCAGAAGGCCGCGGCGGCGGCGTGCGCCAGCCAGGGCCGGGCGCGGACCAAGGCGACCGCGCCCCAGACGGTCATGATGAGGATGCCGATGGAGGGGATGTAGGCGTAGCGGTCGGCCATGGACTGGGCGCCGACCTGGACGAGGCCGATGACGGGCACGAGGGTGCCGAGATACCACAGCCAGCCCACGAGGAACCAGGCCTGCCGGCGGCGCAGCCACCAGCACAGGGAGGTGAGGCTGGCGAGGAACAGCGTGGCGAGCAACACGAGGCCCGGGGCAATTTGATGGGGATGCGGGTAGAAGAAAGCGAGATTGTCCGGCCAGAAAAGTTTGCCGAGGTAGCGGCAATAGGACAGAAGGGCGTTTTCCGAACGCAGGCCCAGGGACATGGCGTCCACGGGGACCATGGCGCCGCTGAGTTTTTGGACGAGGAAGGTCACCACGGCCACCGCGGCGGCGAGGGCGAAGAAGGGGATTTTTTCCCGGAACAAGGGCCAGGTCCGGCCGGGTTTGAAGCGGGTGAGGGGCCAGTAATCGAGCAGGAGCAGGACGAACGGCCAGGTGACGAGCATGGGTTTGCTCAACAGGCCGAGGGCGAAACAGAGCCAGGCCGACCAGTAACAGAGCGTGCCGCGTCCACCAGACGGGCGGCCGGGCCGGGCGGGGGCGGGATTTTCCCGGGCGCGGGCATAGCCGGCGTAGAACCAGAGGGCGAGCAGGCCGAAGGCGGTGCTGAGGACGTCCTTGCGCTCGGACACCCAGGCGACAGATTCCACATGGACGGGGTGCCAGCCGAAGAGGGCAGCCACGAGGGCGCTGCGCCAAACGGCCCCGGTGAGGCGGCGGAGCAGCCAGAAGAGGAGGACGACGTTGATGGCATGGAAGACGAGGTTGGTGAAGTGCGGTCCGGCGGCGGTCCGGCCGAACAGGGAGACATCGAGCATGAGGGACAACCAGGTGAGGGGATGCCAGTTGTGGGCGGCGGCGGTGGTGAAGGCCCAGCCGAGGTTTTTGAGCGTGAGGCCGGCACGGACCCAGGGGTTCAGGGTGAAGTAATCCGGGTCGTCGTAGTTGACGAAGTCGCAGCGGGTGGCGGGCCAGTAGAGGGCGAGGGTGCCGAGCGCGAGCAGGGCGGTGAGGAGCCAGACGGGAATTTTGGGGCCGGACAAGACCGGTGTGACCGGTATGGGTCCGGCGGGTCGGTGGGCGCGCTGAAGGGGTTTGGGCTTTGCCACGGGAGGACATTATGAAGAAAAACGGGTTATTTTGCCACTGATTTCAGGGGTGGAAATTCGAAAACAGAAATTTGGAAAGTAGAAATCAGAAATGGATTGGCCGCGAAAGATCAAAGAACTTAAAGAAAAAAGGTCTGACTTTTTAAATGTGGATTTCAGGGGGCGCAGCCTGACACTGTCGCCGGCGAGCAGCAGAAAAGCGGGGTGGTATGAGATGGAGAGATCAGTCCCACCTCTCCCGGTCCCTCTCCGCCATTTATTCAAATGGCAGAGCGGGGGTTCCATGGGTTCGTATTCGTGAGGTATTGGTGACAGGTCCAGGCGTTGTCGGTGGCAGAGTCGAGATGCGCCCGATTTCAGGTTGATGCGGATTTTCCGGTTGCGGCGGGGTGGGTTTGGGGTAATGCTGGGATAAATAAACATTCCAAAACCCCTTGAATCGATACATATATGGACGTGAACCAAGTTTTAATTTTTATTGGGTTGGGCCTATTGGTCGTTGGACTTACGGGTGTGCGGATCGCCCAAGAATATGAACGCGGGGTGGTTTTTCGCCTCGGCCGTTACACCGGATTACGGGGGCCCGGTCTGTATTGGATCATTCCGCTGGGCATCGAGCGTTCCGTGACCATTGATATTCGCACGCGGACGGTTTCAGCCGAACAGCAGGAAACCATCACGCGTGACAGTGTGACGGTAAAAGTCAACGCCGTGCTGTGGTATCGAATCGAAGATGCGGCGAAATCCGTGATTGCCGTGAAGGATGCAACCGCGGCCATTTATCAACTGGCCATGACGAGCCTGCGAAACATCATCGGCCAACATGATCTCGACGAGGTTTTGCAGGAGCGCAACAAGATCAACGATCTTTTGCTGCAATCCATTGCGGATTCGACGAAGAAATGGGGGCTGGAGGCGGAACGTTTTGAAATGAAGGATGTGGAACTGCCGGAGGCCATGCAACAGGTCATGGCCATGCAGGCCGAAGGGATCCGGGAGAAACGGGCACGCATCATCAAGGCGGAGGCGGAATTGGAGGCGTCGGAAAAATTGGCGGCGGCTTCAGTGAAAATGGCCGCGAATCCGGCGGCGCTGGAATTGCGGCGCTTTCAAATGATTGCGGAAGTGGGGGCGGAAAACAACAGCACTACGGTGATCATGATCCCGTCAGATTTCGTCACGCTGTCAAAAAGTTTGAACGATTATATCCGGGAACACAGTGCCAAGACCTAACAGCCTATTGAAATATGCATGATTTTGAAATCACACCCTTAATTTCATTGAAGTTTTGCCATTTTATTTTGCGGAAAACGAATATTTCAACAGGCTGCTAAGGCTCCGGGGCGGGTTTGGGGTGATGCTCTGGATTACCAAAATGAAACGCCTGTTTCCATTTGCACTCAGCTTGCTTTGGGCGATTTGCGCATTCGCGGCGGTGGCAGGCGTGCCGGACTTGAATGCGGTGAGCCCGGCAGGGGATGTGTCTCACACGAAGACACGAAGACACGAAGTGAACCAGAGAAAAGCGGAAAGCCGAAATGCAACCACGGATGGGCACGGTCTGTGGCACCGATTCAGAACACCCCAAATATAGCAAAAACCCCTGTAAAATCAAGGTTTATTCGCTAAAACTGGCCAGTATTTTGGTGAACTTTCCACCCTTTGAACTGACAGTTTTACTGACAGTGGGTGCATCATGCCAAATCTAATAATGCTTTTGCAGTAGCTTTGTCAGCGGCAACTTCGGCAAGCCGCTTGCTGATATCTTCGCCATATTCTTTGCTCACAAGGTTCCGCTTTAACATTGTCAGCTCCTGGAGCAGATTACCTATGGTTGACCAGTCTTTGTCTTCAAATATCTCCTGCTTGGGGCAACCAGCTCTCGACCAACCGTCATCATTACCGCCAAATTCACGGTAAACTGCAAGTTTTGCGAGGGTAATCATGCTTTGCTCCCGTTCTCCAAAACATTGAACGCCCTCGCACAGGTATCATGTAATGTATCAAGCTGTGTACCCCAACCCTGAAAATCAACAGCGGTAACGCGAGCGTCTCCAAGAGCTTTGGGATGGCAAAATTCCCCAATTTTAAAAAGCGCTTGTTTTTGCTCAAATACAGTTCCGCTTCGCACTGCTGCAAGAAGTTGGTCTAACGGCACTGCCCAGCGCTCATTTGAACTGCGGCGCAGAATGCCAATAGTGCTTTCAATTTCTTTGATGGCGTCTTCAAGCTCCGACATAACGAAAAATACCCAAGTGGCCTAAATCTCGTTTTGCAACATGTCAGATTCGCAAATTTCTATCAATGATTATTAACCCACACTTTCCTTATCCGTCACCGGATAACCAGCACTGGCAACACCAGAACGCCCGCAAGCGGAGCATGTCGCTGGAAATCCACCCCCATACCCCTGAACTTTCAGCGGCAGCAGGCCATTAATGCGTATGAATGACGACCTTTCCCATATCAAGGATGAGCTGAGAATGCACATGATGGGCAAGCGGTATCGGCAAGGCCATGCCAAAACCGAGCCGACCGGCGACAAGGCGATTAACGCCGTCCGTGGTGCCATCTGGGAAGCCTGGGAGATGGGCCTTGATGGGCAGGTCCGCATGTATCCATCCGTCCCCCTGCTGGAACAACTGACGCAACGGGCACCGGAGCCGGATGAGCCGGAGCGTTAAGCCAAAACGATTTATGAAAGACCAACCTGAAAACATACCTGCGCAGCCGGACCCGGCATCAAGCAAATATCCCCAACGGGAAAATCTGTTTCAATTCCTGCTCCGGGTTGGGGCCAATCAACCGCACTCGGTGTCTGGGCTGCTTTCGGAAGCCCCGCCCTTCGTCATGCAGCGGCGAGATACGGGGGAGATCATTTTGACGGTTGACCATTACGATTAGGGTGTGGGTGAACGACGCGCGAAACGCGCGATTTCATTTCAGACGGTGCTTCTGTCGCTCTCAGGCTGCCGGACTGGCGGCAATGCTGATTATTAGCGAACTTTGGGTTGATCTGGACCAGCCTGGTTCGCCTCACCGGGTTTTTTCTCTTTTCTTCCGAGACGATTGGCAGCAGATAATGCACCAAACCCGGCAGCACCAACACCACCAGCTAAAGTTAAAGCCCCCAATAGGTCTTCGCCTTTGTTGGCTTGTAAGATTGCCGAAGTCGCTTTGATTTCTTCGGCTTGTATGGCAGCTAAAGTTTTGGGGCCTGCATCATCTTTGGCGGCACTCTGCACAATAGCTAATGCATCTACTGCGCCTTTTGCTTGATTCTTCTCAAGGGCTGTGTCGGCTAGCGTCAATCCAGCGCTGATTCCGATGGAACCGGCTAACACTGTCGCTAATTCTGTTGGTGCTATGGGCAGCTTTCGACTGCCAACATCCGTTAATTTTTTCAAAAATGGCTTTTTAGGTGGAAGATCATTTGGCATATCAAAACTCCATAAAAAGGTTGCAAGTGACACCATCTTGGCATGGAAGTATTAATATTTGGTTAACGACAAAACACTTTCCATTCCGCCGATGCGGAATGGGCGCGATAGCGTGATGGCCAGCGCGAGCGGATGACGGGCGTCCAGAGGGTGATTTACCCTCTGGCGCGGGGCTTGGGGGCGGCGCAAGCCCCCAACGGCTGGCGTGGTTGGCGTTGGGAATTGACGGGGGCAGCCTTTCGGCTGCCCCCTCTTGGTCAGTTCATCGCCGTTGCCATCTGATTGCCTGCCGCTGCTTTCGTCTCATAATCCTCCAGGGATGGTACGATGATTTGGGCTTTCTTCGCATAGGCGCGGTGGATGGCTTTGGAGTTGTGGCCAAGTGCAGCCTGGGCAAAGCGCTCTGGCATCCCCACGACTTTGGCACGCTCTGCCCACGCATAGCGGTAGCTGTGGAGTGTCACGCCCATGACGCCCGCCCGATGGCAACGGCGGCGAAACCGACTCGCCCGGTCGTTGGCGGTAAATGTCGAAAGGTTCGGGAATAGCGCCCCGGTGGTCGGTAACTGCTGCAACACCTTTTCCAGCGCCTTGCTGATGGTGAATTGCGCCCGTGATCCGGTTTTTGCCCGAAAATAGGTGATCGTCCGGCTCTGCCAGTCCACGTGCTCGGCGGTGAGGGCGGCAGCATCGCCCTGGGCTGCGCCAGTCTCCCATAGCAATGCCAGAAACAATTTCCACTCGGCTTTCTTTTCAGCCGCAAGGATGCCCGCCTGTTCGTCCCGCGTGATGCCGCGCCGGTCTTTCGCCTCGTATTTCGGCCACAGGTAGGGCGCAACCACGGGAAGCGCAATCCAGCCAAGGCTCAAGGCAAAGTTATGCAGCCGCTTCAAGAAATAAACGATGGACACCTTGCCGCCCTTGAACACGGCAAAAAAGTCATCGGCGGTCGTCTCCAGCAATTTCTTCTGACGCAAGGCGTCAAAGCAGGCGGATTTAAACACGGTGGCATAACGCTCCCTGCTGCTGTCTTTGCCGCGAGATTGCAGTTGGTCCATGACGGCCTGCCAGGTGCGCTCCACAAAGGCGGGGTCACTCGCCGTCAGGTAGGCGCGGGCAAGGTGCAAATTGAGCACCGGCTGGCGCTGGGCTTCATTGCGGGCGTTTAGCAGGCTCTTGGCCTCCGTCTCGTCTTTGGTCTTTAGGCTGGTCTGTTTGCCGGTCGCGCTGTCTTGGATGTAAAAAACTTCCCCGCGCCGGAACATCGTGTATTTTGTTTTCATACTATGATTGCTCTGAATCAAGCAACCAGTCCCGTAAAACGGCGTTCAACGAACGCACGTTCTGGCAAAGTTTCAGCGAGTTTCCGCCAGTTCTGGCAAGTTGTGTAGCAACTCACCGCTTTACTGGCAGTTCCGCTGACAGTGGCCGCCCGTCCCCTCAAGAAACCCTTTATTTGCAAGGGTTTTACGCACTTGCTGTAGGATGGTCACGGATGGGGACTGGATGACACGGATGGGGAAAAGGCATTTTTAATAGAAGGGCGCGAAGGGCGCGAAGGAAAATCGAGATTTTTCCGGTTGCCGGGGGGTGGGTTTGGGGTGATGCTGGGGTAAACCGAAAACTGACTTTACCACAAAGAGAGACCTCAAAAACATAAAAGTTGGCTGAATTTGATTATGGAACCTCTTTTCGACAGATTGGGCCGCCAGGAGATAGTCAGGAGGTTTTTCGCAACGGTTCGGGCTTGCGATAAGCGTTCGGACAATTGGATGCGCTCGTTGTCGCCGGAGTGGCGGGTTCCGGCGGCCTTTGGACTTCTAGCAGCGCTGGTGTGCCTGGTGATTGGCTGCTTGCTTTTTGGCGCGATAACCATACTCGCGATTTTTTTGGTTTTGTTTTTCGTGGGGTTCGTCTTCCTCCTGCCAAATCTTTGTTTGATTTTGTTCGTGAAGCAAAGCCGGCCATTTAAATTGGTCAATTTGGGAATCTTCCTGGCGTACCTTTGTCCGGTTTTGGCGATATTTTTTGATTGGGAATCCATTCTCACTTTTTTTGGACCGGCCATGTTTTTATTACCGATGGCAGCGATGGGGCACTTTATTTTCCTTACATTTTCGTGGCTAAGGCTTCGAACGGACCTGGCGTGGAAGGTCATGAAATTCGTCAGTTCAATGTTTGTAATGACAGTTATCTGCGCTTTGGTCTGGGAAACGAATGTCACCGGCAAGATTTATTGCGACGGGGACGAAGATTTTGGCTATTTGACCCCAGGAAGTTGGGTCAGCAATTGGGATGGTCAACATCCCATCGGGGTTGTTCATCAGATTCCCGCCGTCCGTCAATATGGTGATCCCGATGTCATCATCGAAGGCTGGAGCATTCCCAAGTTGTGGTGTTTATGGCTTTCATGCTTCGGGATTTCGCTGGTGGTCAGCAGCCTGTTTGCAGGGGTGCAATGGATTCCGCTGGTCAATCGCACTATTAACACCGCGACGGAATCAAACTGTTCCGATACCATATTATGAATGCTCGAATCGTTAGCTTCATCGCGCTGCTGGTGAGCATGGCTTCGTTGGGCTACGCCATCTGGTTGCATCAAAATATAGATGCCATCGCCCAGACGGCGTTGCGGCAGCGCGAATCTGAACTGGTGCACCATTGGACCCCGCATATGCTTGAAATTTATCGTGGGCTGGGCATCCCGGAGAATAAAATTCCCAAAACGCCGCAAACGCTTGAAGAACTTGTCCAGCCGTGGGTTGAGTTGGTCAGCAATATGGAAAGTGATCCAGAAGTGCCGGCACAATCAAGCGAAACCGTTACGAACACCAAATAATGAGATGCCGGCTTTCGCCATCATGAGCTTAAAGATGATGCAAGTTTTGGAAGGGGTCTTTGCGATTTTGGCGGCGGTTGGACTTGCGGTTGATTCAGTGGCTCATTGGGCGGGATGGCTTTTTTGTTTTCTTTCCTCGGCCTGGATACCTGGCGCTGTTTGCGGGTTGGAGTAATATCCACCGGACCCGATTATCGGTGGTATGGTTTTACGTTCAGCCGGGATGATTGGCCTTTTTTATTTACTTACGCGGTGATTTTTCAGGTTCATTTGACAAGCCTGGTCTTTGTAATATTTTTGTGTTCGCTGTGAATAAGCCTCACACGAAGGCATGAAGAGACCAAAGAAAAAGCCGAAATGCTACTGGTGCATCGCTTTTGGGAGGGGTTGGTGGCCGGGACATACGTGGGGCACAGCGAGATTTTTCAAAACCCGACGAATAGCTGGCGGGCGGGCGGCGGCTTTTTGCGCGGGCAAAGCGCGGCGCATCTGAGGTTCCTGCGCCTGGTGATGGCGGACGGTCCGCGGGCGGGGATCGACCCGATTGATAAGTGGCAATATACGGAGATGGGCGGCCAGGCGGGGAGTTATTACCTGATTTATTTTGGCCGGGAGGAGCCGACGAACTGGGTGTTTGAACTGCCCCGGACGAAGCTGGCCGACGGCGTGAAGTTCAAGGTGGAGATTCTCGACACGTGGAACGGCACGGTGACGCCGGTGGCGGACGTTTTTGTCACGAAGAAGAAAACTGATTATACGTTTGCTGATGCGGCGGGACGGAGCGTCCCGCTGCCCGGCAGGCCATGGATCGCGCTCAGGATCAAGCGTTTGCCGTAGTGGGCGGTGACTGGCCAAAATGCCCGGGCCAATCAATGCTCATTCCTCAGGCATCCTCCCCCGGTCACTGAAATATCACCATAAATGGTGATGCTTCGCGGGTGGGGCAAGTGCTATCTTTATAACAATTCCAGAGCACAATAATCAGGCCACGAGCAACCGATTTAATCATAAAATGTTATTTCTGAATCAATTCCTGCGCCGGCCGACGGCCGGTTTTTCGCACTTTTTAAACCCCACATCAGACATTATGCCTATGAATTCGCCAAAACTAAACCGACTGCACCCATACGTTTTCCTGACCGCCCTGTTGTTGCTGGCGGGTGCCGGTGGGGCAAATGCGGGCAACATCACCAAGGCGAACACGGCCACGATGTCCGGCGTCTCGGACTGGAGCGCCGCGCCGACGAGCACGAGTGTCGGTGAGTTTAATGCCACGCCCAGCAGCGGCAACCTGGCGGCCATGAGCCTGAACGGGGCCACGGCCCTGCAGGGGTTGCAATTCGACAGCACCTTGGCGGGGCCGCTGACGATTGCGAGCGAATTGACCTACACGTTGTCGCTGGCCTCGGCCGGCATTTCCAACGGGGTCGCCAAGACGGAAACGTTTGGCTGTCCGATCGCGCTCTCGGCTGCGCAGACTTGGAGTTCGATCTCCAGCGGGGCGATCACGGTGAGCGGTTCGGTCACCGGGTCCAGTGCGCTATCGATCACGAATTCGGGCATCATCACGCTGCAAAACGCGAATTTCACGGGTAACTTGACGGTGGGGAACGCCAGCCAGGCAATGGCATCTGGCACCTTGACGATCAGCGGCGGCAGTTTTGGCGCAGCAGGTTCCACCTTGACGATAGCGGGCACGACGGCGAATGAGTTCATCCAGAGCGGGGGCACGGCCACGTTTGGCACGGTCAATGTGGGCGCAGCCAGCAACGAAACGGGTGCCGGAATGGAAATCACCGGGGGAACGGCTTATTTTGGAACCGTTACGCTGGGTGGTGATCCTGCGAACCTCAATGCCGGTGATTCAGGCGGGCCGCTAAACGTCACCGGTGGCACAGTAAACATTGGAAAGTTATACAGTGGCCGGTCCGGTGGTTTGGCCATTAATGGCAGCGGGGCCGCCGTTTTTGTCACCAATGTGGTCAACATCACTTCCAGTGCCGGCCCGACCGGCCATAATGCCCCCTTTTCCATCGTGGGCGGTTCGCTGACGATTGGCGCCAACAATGGGGTGGTCGCGACGACGGGCGGTTTTGAAATGGGGACGACTTCGGGTGATGGCACCAATTATCTCTTCCTAGGTGCCGGCTCCACGGGGGGAACGCTGACGTATAATGGGTCGGATGGTCTGCTCATGGGCAGTTACAGTCTGGTCATCATTAGCAATGGTATTGCCACCATGGCGGGAATCACGGTGAATGACACAACCGCCCCGCTGGCGGGGAATGGTAATTCCTATCTCTATGTGAAAGGTGGGACGCTTTATTTGGGCGGCGTTGGTCTGGTGATGAACAGTCCGGGTGCCAGCGTTCTGGCCCAATTTGGCACCTCGACAACCGCCGCCACGATCGGGGCCTCCAACGCCTGGTCGTCATCGGCGCCGATCACGCTGGGTGGTGCCACCACCTTCCAGGCGGCGAATGCGGCTGGTACGGCCAATAACATTACGTTGACCGGAGTGTTATCTGGCACGGGTGCTTTGACCAAGACCGGGGTGGGTACGCTATCCTTGGGCGCGGCGAACACTTACAGCGGCAATACCTCCATCAATGGAGGCATTGTCACGGTGAATGCCACGGAAACCGCCGGGACATCCGGTCCGTTGGGTGCTAAAGCGGCCAATGCGGCGGGCTCGATTCTGTTTGGTGGTGGCACCCTGCAATATTCCTCCGCCAACCAAAACGATTACTCTGGTCGTTTTAGCACGTCGGCCCAGGCGATCAGCATTGATGTCAACGGCGAGCCGGTCAGTTTTGCGACGGCGTTTGGCAACACTGGCGATTCCCTCACCCTGGCGGACACGGCCGGCGGCGGGACGCTGACCCTTTCGGCGGCGCAGACTTACACCGGGGCCACGATCATCAAAGGCGGGACGCTGGCGTTGGGCTTGAGCAGCGGCCTGAGCGGTAGTTCGGTCATCAGCATCGCCGCCGGCGCGACGTTGGATGTGTCCGCCCTGAGCAGCCCCTACAATCTGGGCTCCGCCGGCCTGACCAACATCAGCAGCGCGAGCTCGACGGTGGGGGCGACCATCAAGGCGGCCTCCGGCGGCACGTTTAATCTGGGGTCCAATCCGCTGACGCTGGTCTGGAACGGGGGCACCTCCGGCGACAGCACCCACCCGGCATTGACGGTCTCGCAGGGCGCGTTGCAATTTAACAATCAACAAATCACCATTCAGACCAGTGCGCAGTTGGGCATTGGAAATTACACCCTCATCTCCTGCCCGGGCGGATTCAGCGGGACCCTGAATACGGCACCCAGTATCAGCGGGACGGCCCTGGCCTTGGGGAACACGGGAACGCTCTCCATCAGCGGTACCTCGGTGATCTTGACGGTCTCCGGCGGCAGCGGTACGCAGGGCACATGGACGGATGCGAACACTGCGACGGACAACAACTGGAGCGATGCGCTTAACTGGAGTTCGGTTCCGTCCGGTGCGGTGCCGCAAAACGCCGGGGATGTGGCCATCTTCGGCACCGGTGGCACCGGCAATTCGGTGAACTTGGACGCGAATCAAACCGTGGGCTCCCTGGCTTTTCAGAACGCCAGTTCCTATACGATTTCCGGCGGCAACACGCTGACCTTTAATAACAACGGCAGCGGGGCCGCGATCACGGTCACGGGCGGGAAAGCCAATACGGTCAGCACCGCCATTGCGCTGGGTGACACGTTGGCCACTTCGGTGGGCAGCGGAGAATCGTTGAATTTGAGCGGCAACATCAGCAGCGCGCTGACGACCCAGACGGTGACCTTGGGCGGTGCGGGGACCAATATTGTGAGCGGGAGCAACACTTACGGACCGGCCAGTTCGGGCACGGTGGGCACCACAATTTCCGGCGGGGGCGTCGTGCAGGCGGGCAATGCCGGCGCGTTTGGGGCGGGGGATGTGAGCATGGCCGCCAGCACGTTGCAGGCCGGGGCATCGTCCTTGACATTGAATAACAATGTCACCCTGAGCGGTTCGGGCAATTCCACGGCGGACATCAATGGGGACACGGTCACGCTGGGCGGGATCATCAGCGGCAGCCTGGGGCTGACCGTGGTGAACAGTGGGAGCGGCGGTGCGCTGACGTTGTCCGGGGCGAACACTTTCAGCGGCAACCTGACGGTCAACAGCGGCACGGTGAACTTTGCCAGTGACGGCACATCCGGCGGTCAGCCGCTCGGCGCATATCCGGGCTCGGTCACGGCGGCGGCGGTGACGTTGAATGGATCCACGGCCGAACTGCTGGACACCGCCTCGGCAACCATCAGTGTGGATCGCGGCATCACCTTGGGTTCCGGCGGCGGCACCTTGGATGCCTCCAGCGGGCAGACGCTGACAGTCAACAGTGCCATCGCCGGCAGCGGAGCGCTGACCAAGGGGAGTGCCGCCGGCTCGCTGATTTTGAACGGGGCGGACACGTTCACGGGGAACACCTTGATTTCCGCCGGTACGTTGACGTTGGGGAACACCCTGGCGTTGCAGAACAGCGCCTTGAACTACACCAGCGGAACCCTGGACTTTGCGGCCGGCATCACGACGACGACCTTGGGCGGATTGACCGGCACATCAGGCTCACAAAATCTGGTATTGCAGACCCAGGACGGCACTCCATTGGCGGAGACAGTGACGGTCGTGGGGGTGGGTTCCACGGCCTATAATTACGCCGGCCAGATCAGCGGGCCGGGCTCGTTGATTTTCACGGCCACCAACGCCAGCGTGCTCACGGTGAGCGATGCCACCTATACCGGCAACACCACGGTGTACGGGACCAATTCCATCCTGCGGATCGGCAGCGCCTCCTCGTTTGGTAATTCCAGCAGCACGATCCAGGTCAACTATACCACGGCACCGGCGGTAACTTCGGCCTGCACTTTGAATGTAACCAGCGGCAATGTCATCGCCGGGACGGTGAATGTGGGCACCATCAACAATGAAGCGAACACCGCGCTGGGCCTCACGGGGACGGCCTGGGCCACGTTCACCGCACTGAACGTCGGGGCTTCGGCTGACCCTGGTATTTTTGGCATCAACACCACGGCTTCACAGACTTCGAGTTTGGGCACGGTCACCCTGTACAAGGATCTCAATGCTGCGGGGCCGGCCACCAGCAGCCCGATGTTTGGTCTGACCAATGGTACGGTCACCGCCACCAGTATCACGCAGGCCAGTTCCACCGGTTCCGGCACCCTGAGCGTTGTGGGCGGCTCGCTGACCATCGGTTCCACGTCGCCCGGCGGGTTTGAGTTCGGGGTCGGCACGACGTCCACCCGCAACGACTTCATATTTGTGTCGGGCGGGTCGCTGACTTATCTGGGCACGGACGGATTGTTGATGGGGTTGACCGGAGCGGTCAACACCAACTACTTCGACATCAGCGGCGGCACGGTGACGCTCACCGGGGTGACGCTGAACTATCAGACTGCGGCGGAGACCAACAGCTATCTGAGCCTCACGGGCGGGTCGCTGTATTTGGGCGGCGTGGGCTTGGTGATGAATAATACTACGACCACCATCCCGGCCATCTCGCTGGGTGGCGGCACGCTTGGGGCCACGGCCAACTGGTCGTCTTCCGCCCTCATCACGCTGGCCTCGGGCGGCAATACCACCCTCAAACCGGCCAATGCCTCGGGCTCGGCCAATAACATCAATTTGACCGGGGATGTGTCCGGGCCGGGCGCGCTGACGGTGAACGGGGCGGGTACGGTCACGTTGGGCGGAGCGAACACCTACACCGGGACCACGACGGTGACGGCGGGGACATTGTCCGTGACAGGTTCGACGGCGTCGGGTAGTGCGGTGACGGTGGCTTCGGCGGCGACCCTGACGGGCAGCGGCACGATTCATGGCAGCGTGACGTTGGCGAGCGGCGGGTTGCTCCAACTGACCAATGGGACGTCGCTTGGCGTGGGGACGTTGACTTTGAACAATAATTCGGTGACGGTGATCGTTCCGGGCAGCACACCGTTGCCCACCGGCAAATATGCGGTCATGACTTATGCGGGCATCACCGGGTCGTTTGGAACGGTCACGGTGGGCGGGGCCGGGGCGGCCTCCGGGGCGACGGCGACGTTGTTCCCGTCCGGGGGCACACTGTATCTGGAGGTGCTGACGCCGCCCACGGCGAACAACTGGACGGATGCGAGCGGCTCGGACAACAATTGGTCGGACGTCGCGAACTGGAGCCTGGGCGGTTATTACCCGCAAGCGGCCGGGGATGAGGCGAATTTTGGAACCACGGTAAGCGCGGTGACGCTGGACGTGGCGGCGAGCGTGGGTTACTTGAACTTCAATCAGGCGGCCTCCTACGCGATTTCCGGGAGCCAGACGTTGACCTTGGATAACAGCGGCTTTGGTGCCCAGGTGGCGGTGACGGCCGGCTCTGCCAATGTCCTCGCTCCGCCGATTTCGCTGAATGACACGGCGTCCATCTCGGTGGGTGCCGGTGACGCCCTGACACTGAACGGGGTGATCAGCTCGACCTCGACGTCGCTGACGCTGGCGCTCAACGGGCCGGGCACGAACATACTTAACAATGCGAACACTTACGGACCGACGGCGGGCACGGTCGGCATCTATCTCGGCGGCGGCGTGGTGCAGGTGGGCAACGGCAGCGCCCTGAGCACGGGCGATGTGAGTGTGGGGGCCAGCACCACCTTGCAGGCGGGCGGTACGGGTTTGAGCGTGGGGAACAACCTGGTGACCACGTCTTCGGGCGTGACGCTGACGGCCAATGACAATGGCAACACCTTTACGTTGGGCGGGGTCATCAGCGGGTCCGGCAGTATGTTCAAACCGGGCGCCGGCACCTTGGTGCTATCCGGCAACAACACCTATACCGGCAACACTACGGTTACGAATGGCACCTTGGTCCTGTCCGGCAACAACACCAGCGCCACCGGGCCAACGGTGGTTACCAACGGCGCCACCTTGCAGCTTGCCAACGCCAACGCTGTCAAAGGTTCATTGATCCTGGCCGGCGGCAGCACGGTGCAATTGCGCGGGAATGCGAACACCACCTTCACTCCGGCCAGCTTGGCGGTGCAGGCGGCGGCGGACACCCTGAATTTTGACGCCGGTCCGGTCAGCAGCG